>Ga0315913_1001258_pt1 | contig 27275 bp, 10 predicted proteins | sample MpolsnodulesMG_FD_207736 | JGI IMG/M metagenome (GOLD analysis project Ga0315913, IMG submission 207736) | Medicago polymorpha root nodule microbial communities from Los Angeles, California, United States - small nodules | ecosystem: Host-associated > Plants > Roots > Nodule | place: USA...
ATGACATCTCAACTTAGTTGGAATGTATTCTATTCCTTTTTTATGTCATTGTGCTCTGATTTATAAAAAAAATTAAATCAAAGATTGTTTATTGGAAAAAATATATTTAATTTTATTAGGGCCTATTTTTACTAAGAGAGTTAGACCTCCAATTTCACAGGAATGTCCCTTACTACTAGCACTATCAAGCGCACCCGCATACATATGTGAAACCAAATTGCAAAAAATTAGATGTGTGTGACTTTCGCACTAGATCTAGATCTTCATTATAGCGACTGGATCCGACCTCCAACGATAACGAATCCAAAACATCTGCAGTCTCCAAACAAGAGCAAACTCTCATGGCCATTTCTAGCCTATCAGTCCATTACATCAGAGACCCATCTGATTAAGAAACGGAACAATTACTAAAGGAAACAGACCCTTGCAGGTTTTAGGGACATCGAACCAGTGATAGTGACAGACCTTTCCAGGTTTTGAGACAACTAACATACATGGAACGACCCAAGTCGACGTCAGCACCATGACCATTGAAAACTCAATCATAATGTCGTTTAAAGCACTGGATCAAGCACGGAAAACACGCAATAGAACCCAAAAATTTGAATCCAAAAATCTGCAAAAAACACAAACCATAACCAACGATCCTGGCAGATTTGAAAACTTATGTTGAAGTGATCTAACTTAACACCTAGGATGAGATAAGAGAGGTGGTTGCAGAACCTCTAAAATAGGAACAAACCAACAATGGAGCCAATGACCTCCAACCCCAATTAGAATGGAGGCGGTGTCGGTGATAAATGGGCTGCAATGGACCTAACAACCTCCAACCCCAACTAAGATTGCTATTATGGGGTGCTTCCATGAGGGCATCGATCGGGTCTGGACAAAAGTATTTCGTAACTTATCATAACTAATGTTGTCTATACTATTTTCAAAAAACATGAATGTTATCTTGATATGATTAATGTAGATCTATTGTAGTCATATGACTTATTTGAGAACAACCTCTTATTATGGTATAACTTTTTTTTAACAAGAATTATGGTATAACTTATTAGTGCCTATTTTAGTCAGTAGGACCGTACGTGCATCCCATGGGTCGGTAATCTAGTTCATACCAATGCCTGAGTATTTGTTACACCACATACAAGCCTACTCTATACTAGGTCTGGCATCTATTCAGACCCACAGAATTTAAATCTCCATATTTATGATTTAACACTTATATTTGCAGACTCATAATGAAACCAAAATGGCACAAAGAAGTTCCCCGCCAGCAGAAACTTCTGTGTATAATTTGCTGCCTGACCTTACATAGTAAAAGATACTTATCAAAATACAAACTACGACAGTCCCATTTTTGGTAATAGGGAATTCTGAGGCTCAAGAGATGCACTTTCCTGAATGGTTTTCTTGGAATTATGTGTTTGGTCACAGATTTTTGGAGTCAACTGCTCCTCGTATATGCAAGTGATGGGAAAGTTTACATTTTCCCATGTGTACATCAGTACATGGTTTTTTGCTAAAAGAATTTTGAACCTAATGAAATGCATGATACATATATATGTTTTGCTCCCATTATACTCTCATAAGTAAATCCCAAATCATCTGAGAAAACATGATTCTTTCAATGCCAATAATAAGTAACAAATTTGATTAAATCTCATTCCATACCAACAATAAAACAGAATACCAAAATTTACAAATGTCTACATATGCTGATATATTGTGCTACAAAATTCAATGTCAGTAATTCACGAAATGTCTAGTTATTTTCAAATAACCAAAACTAAAGAAGCAAGTTGAGAATGCCAATAGCACAAAACTATTTAATTCTCATTTTCGATTGTCCAGAAGATCAAACTCATGATTCATGAATACAAGGTTTGTAATTAGCTTATAATAGAAAGACATCGCTTCATCGACAAAGTTGATTTTGATCCATCAACGTCAACACTCCCCAAATAAACATAGCTATAGTTCCAATGATAGTAATATCACACAGTAATAAATCACTAAATTAATTTACAACAAGTGGCATCATGAAATTTTGTAGTTTTTCTTTTCAATTTCAGTAATCAAATAAATATTATCATTTTCTACACCTTATGCATATATACTAAGGAGATACAATTCAGTCAAATTTAAGTTGACACATCCCAGAGGGGCGGAGCCAGCATACATCCAGGGGATGCAGCTGAATCCCCCAAACTCTTCAATTTACTCCTTTAAATCCTATGCTTTGTGTGTCTTGAATCCCCTCAAATATATAGCCTGCACCATTCACTTTGAGTTTGCCTCTCTCACCTCATATTATATTAGTTAGGATTAGCTTTTTCAATGCTAGCTGCACCCTATATGCCACTTAGCTAAAGCCTGTATGTTACACAAGGATACATTGCTTTGAATGTGTTCGACAAACATGTGGAGGAACAAAATATATAAAAATGAATTAAATATGTTTTAAGTTGCTACAAAATTACAAGTCTGGAAGTTCCTGAAAAATATTATTCACATTTAGTCCCTATTTTCATTTTATAGGAAATATTTTGGAAGACTAAAAGTATCTATTTTTGTAAAAAGTTTTTAAAATAGGGACTATTATTACAAATTACAATTGAAATTTTATAAAGACTAAACTTGAAAATTTATAATTTTGTAGGGACTAAAAACATATTTAACCCTATAAAAATTGAGTATTAAAATACAAAAAAAAAAAAGAGGAACGAATTTAAGAAAAATATATACCGGGCTTCCGATCAAACAAAATCAACGGGTAATATTTAGTATAAAAAAAAAAAAAAAAACTCGATGTTTAATGTTAAAGTATCTTGACTCATAATATCATACAATTTTCATAATTATCATTTCTCTCTTTTTGTCTTTAAACAGGGAAACAACTATTTTGAACATCCCGATGTGTGAGATATTGTCACTTTAGTCTTTATAGTTATCAAAATTGCAAACACATCTCTAATGTCTATTTTGTGAATAGTTTTATGGCAAAATTAAACAAAAAAAAACACATTTGAGGATTAAATAAATTTTCTTGTTGCCGTGCACAATAAATGTCGAACAAGTCTTATTTTTATATATTATTATAATTATTAAGTAAGATTCAAAAGTCTCAACCCCTGCATCACGCCACAGAGGCCCTTGGCACATCAGATAATGTTTTGATGATGTCGTACTTCCTTAGGTCCAAGGAAATATCAACAGTAATCATTGTTTTTCAAACAAGACCTGTTTGCAAAACATACTCAAGAAACGACACTTCATCTGGAAATCCATGAAATCCTTCAAATTGAATAAAGGTCAGGTGGGATACGAGACAATTAGGAACACGTGGTTTCGGAGCCCATCCAAGTAAAGACAACTGTTCTTGCAGGCAGCTGACAATGAGATGCAATTTATAATTTTTGTAATTTATGACATAAAATTGGTAATTTTTACATCAGTTATATAGACCAAATTAATAAGCTTCTATTGAACAAACCTTGTCGTTGTGAATTATGAGAACTTGAAGTATAGGAAATTTTTGGAGCAAGTTCAGGTAGAGAATTAGAGTTGAACCAACCAAGAGTGAGTTCTAGGTGATGCAAATAGTTAAGTTCTTGAAAAGATAGATTTCACCAAGCAGCCACTGTTTGTACACGACATTAAGTAGTAATTAATTAGTACACAACTATATACTCCCTCCGTTTTAAAATATGTACAAGTCAACCACTTCACATATATGTCAATGCATAATTTTGACCGTTAATATCTTTAATTATCTAAAGAAAAAAATTATAAAAATTTAATATTTTGAAAATATTTGTCAAGACAAATCAAACAACATCTTACATACTAATATTTGTATTTATACATTAGTTAAAAAGTATGGTCAAAGTAAGTCAAGTGAATAGTGCACATTGTAAAAATTAGATATGTATTTTTAAATGGAGGGAATATATGACATCCTTACCCGGTTTGTTAGATGGGGGGAGTTGAATCCATAACCTCCTTATATCTATAATCCCTATGCTTCTCCCCTAAACAACCTTATAACTCCCAAGTCTCAATATAAACTATGATTATTAGAGGATATAGTTAGTAGTTAATTAATATTTTGTTATAATTAGTTTGAACGTACTCTCTATATAAGTAAAATAACCTTTGATGCAAATATAAAATATATAAAATAAAATTTAAACCTTGGTTGTTGAACGACCCAACACTAGATGTTTACTCATGGAGAGTGCCAAGGAGGTTGTTTAAAGGGACGATGGAACCAAACGAGTGAGGAAAGACATCAAGATGTGCTTATGAAACTCTAGAATATTACTTTAAACTATAGTCATAAAAACTGAAATCAGTGAAATGATTTTAATTTCAGGAAAATAAGTGTGTTGCCTTTGTTCAGGTAGAACAAATCTGCACAGTTATCATTTTTTTTAAAGAATGAAATGTTTAAAGCCCCCGCCAGAATAAAGAAAACAAAGTTAGTGATGAATGATGGAAAGATAAAAATAAACACTTACAGGAAGTAAGTATATTTACATCCGGTAAAAAAAACTTTTTCGAAAATGGGATTATTGAATTACTACACTATCTTAGGAAGTAATAAAAAAGCTTAATTGCAGTTTTAGCCCCCTAACTTTCCCAAAGTTGCGATTTTGGCTCCCGAAAAAAAAAAACTACAATAATCGTAGTAAAGTAACCACAGTTTCTTCAATTCAATATACTCTTTTAATTTACTTTAGATCAGGGAATTGCAACCCCAACACCTGGAGGGAATTGCAGCAAAATAAACCACCCTCAAGACCAGCTACAAAAAATTTCTCAAACTAATTTAAGATCTTTTAGTAACTGTCTTTCTTATAGACAATGTTTCTGACTATAAAAATTACCATTCACAACCACGTTCGGCCTCAGATAAAACCTACAAAATATTGCAATCTCTACCTTAAGTTTATAGTATCAATTTAGGACTAACTGAGTGCACATATAGTATGAAGAAATATATTAAAAAGTGAAAGAATGTCAGCCCATCATCGAATTAGTCCTATAATTAGATTATACCCATTGAAATTTTAGAATATTGCAATCTATTTGCCTTCTATATTTCCAAAACTTCACCATTTTTCTAGTGCCCATTCCTCACCAAACATGAACACTAAATATAATCAACATATCTTATTAGAATTCCAACTTCAATATTGATAACAGAAACTTTAGCATGTAAAAAACAGCTTGTTTGAAAAAGAGGATACAAATTCTAGTATATACGATTGTAATCTGTATCTTCAACAATTCATGATATATACCAAAAACATATATGAAACTTGATCTAATATTTTTAAAGTAAGTAGTCACTCTTTTTAAATAAGTACTGGCAATTAAGGCTTAGCTTGTGCTACAATTATTTGCTGACTGCCGTGAAATATTAGCAATAAGGTACCTGCTTAAATATTGAGCAATACGAAAATTGGGGCAGGCATCATTTAGAAGTTGTGATTCAAGTCATCATTTAGAAGTGAAAATATGAAGGAAGATCCTGTGAAGAGCAGAAGCAACACTCTGCATACAATTATAGGAAAAATCTTCTATTAAATAAGCAAGATTTTAATCATATCATAACAGCATTTGTTGAATTTTATACATTGTATTTCTTGACATTAGACCACTTATACATTGTATTTCTTGACATTAGACCACTTTCCACCACATGATCCCAGAAGTTCTGGGCCAGAACATCTGTGACACTTTGTTTTCACTAGCATCAGGAGCACTGAAGCATCTATTGATTTTGGCAGTGATCGCCAACCTTCTCCTAGCCATCTCTTCGAGCATACTTGAGGCAGCATTTGTGTTCCCTGATTTCCAGTAAGCATAAGCAATCCTGGTGTAGATAACACCATCACCTTAAAAACCCTCCCCTTCCATGTGATATAACAGCATTTCAGCAAATTCAATCATTTCTATCTTGTTGCGGTGGGGAATAACCAACAGACAATAAATAGGCATTGAAAGTCCCAAGGGTGTGCAAAGAAGGTAGCAAATACACCTCAACGAAGGCGGAAAGAACAAAAAGAAATGGAAACGACCACGATTAGGATTTACCCATAAATAAGACCCTAAAATCGGGAGCTCGTGATACCATGTAAAATAAAATTATGATATATTTCAAAGTTGTGATGAAAGTGCATGCACTAATTCTTTTAAATAGACTATTCTAAATCTAATGGGCCTGGTTAATAGACCAATTACAATTACAACTAATAATTACAAATCAAATTATGTGCACAAAACAGGCGTGCGCTGATTAGCCAATGGACAACATCATAGCTGGGGCCATAGTTTGTCACTTCTTGAATTTGAGAAATCTTCCCCCAATCTTCACCATTAGGTTTCTTACATTGCTCTTCGAGCCGCAAACAATCCCTAATTTGTAGCTTTGAAATGGATTTGGGCAAACCCTCCACTGGTAAGCATTGGACATTGGGGCAGTCGACAAGATGCAATTCTTCAAGAGAGGAGTGGCAGAGACCATTATAGTCCAGATTTTTAAGATTGAGACAACTAAAGATATACAGATGAGTAAGAGAGAGGGGAAGAAACCCTTGATCGGGAAAGGACTCCAAATCCACTTTTCCTATAAATAGACATTCTAAAGAAGTGTTGATCCCCAAAGCCCATTGCAGTGACCCCATAAAAAGTGCAGAGCATCCACAGAGATGGAGGATTTTTAGGGTTGATGGCAAACCTCCATCAGAAAACATCTCTAGTTGTGGACAATTTTTTATAATTACCTCTGTAAGAAATGGAAAGTTAGTGTGCATGCATTCAGGCAATGATTTTAAATTATCCAATTCGGAAATCTTAAAATAGTCCAGGCCGGGTGCAGAGAATCCTCCCTTTGGAAATGATATGAATTTAGGGCACTCACAAATTTCCAGTCTTATAAGGTTATTGTGAAATCATTTCAAGATTACTACACTTCCCCAATTTGAGAGTCTTGAGTTTTGGGAAAAAATCTAGTGGAAAGATCCTTAAAGATTCACAACTACTGGTAATGTTCAATGATATGAGGAAATTGTAGCAAAAACATAGGGGAATATTCATTGTTGGGCAATCAAAAATTTCCAGTGATTTGAGACGGATATGAAATAAGGTGTGCTCAATCCATTCAAGAAACAATCCTTCCATGTATCGTCCCCCAATCTTGAGAACTGTCAAAGTAGATGGTTGATAGTCAAAATGCACATTCCCACAATCAATTAGATTTAATTCTTGAATGGTTGGAGCCAATGAAACAGAAGCAACAAGTTGTTTGCAAAGAGAAATTTCAAGTGTCTTTAAACGAAGAAGTTGTTTAGGAAGACACCCTTTTAGATTGGGACAATTTTTTATAGAAAGCTTTTGGAGACACGGAAAAGCACCCGTCACAATTATACAATCCCATTCTACCCAACCCTTCATATTATCAAATATTAAAGTTTTCAAGGATGGAAATGGAATAATAACAGAAGAGATACTCCCATTCCCATAAAACTCGCTACCAATTACCACTATCCCAGATAGTCCTGTGATCCATAGTTCCTTGAGAGATGTTAAAATTCCAAGTGAAGGCAACAAAACACAATTTTCACAATCACTCAACTTTAAGGACACCACATTTGATAACGAATGATCTCCAAACCAATCTGGAAGTCGTGTACCGTTATAGCCCCAGATTGACAACTCTTTCAAGTGTTTGGAAGGTTGCAGCTTCTCCAACACTTCCCTTTCTTTCTCTGAATTATCACTCTTTGCATTCCATTCTAACTCTAGCTTCACAAGGTGAATTTTAGATTTCAAATTTGCTGCCAATGCATGGGAGGGATTGAGAGCGTTTTGAAGCTCTAAAATTGATAGTGTTCCATGAAGGTTGAATTCTCCTAATTCTTGAATATTGGCCTCGCTACCTTTCCCCACATAAAATGAACTCAGTACTTGGAGATTCTTTAGTTTTCCCATGTCCATTGGCATTTTTCTCACTTTAGTTCCACTAAAATCAAGATAATGCAAATTAGTGAGTTTATGTAAATTCAAGGGCAACTCTTCCAAAAACCGACAATTCCTCAACTTCAGTATTTCCAAGTTAATGAGAGAACAAACTGAATCAGGTAGCTTATCTATGTTTGTTTCAGAAAGATCTAGAAAACGAAGATGCTTGAGATTGCCTATGGTGTCAGGTAACTCCATCACAAAGACACAACCAGACAACGACAAGACACGAAAGAACTTCAACTTTGAGAAAAACTCCTGCAGGAATGTGCTAGACATCCAGTGACAGGAATATAGAATATTACCGTATGTCATGCCTAATGGTAGGAATGTGCGTAATCTTTTTGCACTGTATAAGGTTTCAAGTCTTAAAGGAGATTCATTTGCATCTTCTAAAAATGAGAAATGGCGAGTGATTTTCAGTAAATTATTTGATTCCTGGTCTTTGAATGTGAAGCAAAAATCCCCGCATACGTATTTTGCCAAATCACTGAGAAGGTCATGCATGACAAAACAATTTGTATATACCATTGATTGCTGAAAAAATGACCTCGAAAATAGATCATTGAAGTACTGTTCTCCAACTTGTTTCATACTCATACTCTGTCGAGAGCATGGCAGAAAATTTTCAGCCATCCAAAATAAAACTAATTGTTCCTTCTCAAACACATAATTTTTCGGGAATAAGGCACAATAAGCAAAACATCTCCTGAGATGAGAAGGAAGGAGGTGATAGCTCAACATTAAAGCAGGGATGATATTGTTATCCTCTTCTGGTAAGTCCCAAATCTCGCTTTCCAATATACTTTCCCATTCCACCAAAGATGACTTTGTGTACAACAGACTACCAACTGTTTTTAAGGCTAGTGGCAATCCTTGACATTTTCTAAGTATCTTTTTAGAAATCTCCTTAAAATTAGGATTTACTTGAGGATTTTCATCTTGGAATGCATGTTTAGCAAACAACTTCCAACAATGTTTTTCTGGTAATTGATTTAGCTGATGTATTCTAGTTGACCGTGTGGCTGAGGCAACTTTTAGACTACGTGTAGTGACAATAACTTTGCTTCCCTGAGCCCCATAATTGAAAGGAGTTTGCAAAGTCATCCATTGGTCACACTTTTCGTTCCAAAGGTCATCCAACACAAGAAGAAATTTCTTCCCATTCAGTTTTTCCTTCAACCTCACCTGAAGCATATCTAGGTCTCTACTGTCATTAGTAGATCCAGTGATACCCTCAAGAATAGCTCTTGTTACTTTGAAAACATCAAATTCTTGTGAAACGCAGACCCAAGCTTTGACATCAAATTTACCGTCCATCTTTGGGTCATTGTATAAGTGTTGGGCAAGCGTGGTCTTGCCCATCCCACCCATACCAACTATAGAAATTATTGATAGTTGGTCATTATTATTCTCAGCATCTGATGTGAGCCAATCAGAGATAATCTCCTTGTCAACTTCTCTGCCATAGATAACATTATCAATAGGCAAAGATGTTGATGGCAATTTCTTTGACACTTGGCTACTTGATCCAACACCAAAACCACTAGAAGTTGCTTTCAAATCTAGTATGTCTTTTTTGCTGGCAAGATATTCTAGGTTGTCAAGGACTTCTTGCATCTTTGATTCAATTTCTTTGTCAAATGAACTGGAAGAAGCATTGAAGAAGTTCCATACCTTGCTAGTACTGGATTTAGATTCAGCTTCCAGCTTGGATTTGGAAACTTCAAAGTCAATTTCTTCCAAGAGATCCTCTGCATCTAACACAGCATCTTTGACAGCATCAAGCCATGCTCGCACGTTTGGATTTCTGATCTGCTTCAGTTCTGCATCATCAACCACAGCATTGATGGAGAGAAGTGTGATGTTGAGCCTCTTCAGAAGCTTCTCGTTGTGTTTTCTTCCTCGAAAGTAGTCTTCAATTCCAGCAGAAGCAAGCTTTTCGAATGTGACCTGAAGGAAAGCAGAAAGAAGAGCACCACCAACCAATGCACCCGCCATGGCTCGAAATGAAATGAAAGGGAGAAACCAAACAGAAATCAAAGAAAAGATTGCAAATGCAAAGTGCAGCTGACTCAATGCAATACTGATGAGCTATTTTGTGAATGATAGGAATTACTTTGTGTTTGTTGTTATGTTGTTAAGCATCTTTTACTTTTTATTTTATTATTTTGATGGCTGGTCATCCCATATTGTTGAGTCTTCCAAAGTTTTGACAAAAACGCATTTCGGTTATCGAAGTTTGTCACGTGGTGAGCATGGATCTCATATGCTAGTGAAGGTGCATGAATTAATTCAATAAGGATAAGGATATTTAGAATGAATAAAATTTATGCAAGTGGATTATATTCTACTTACGAGTATCATCAGTGTTCTGTTGTTTTGATTAAATCCAATAATTTTGATTTGTAAGCAAGGCATAAAGCAAAGTTTAATATATGAAGTCTTCTTAGTCTACATAAAATGTCTTTATGTTTAGAAAATCTAATGATTTGTTGGATGACCTAAATTTAATATATGAGGTGTTTAGTTTTCTTCCTAATGCAAATTTTTCTTAATTTAGAGAACTCGTAAAAATAAAAGTACTTTAATTATAAATATTCTTTTATTATTGACTAAAAAAACACTTAATTTTTTAAAAGATTTCTCTATAATCTCATCCTTCTTAAGCCATTCTATTCAAACTTTCAAACACAGACTAAATAAATAAACCCGAGGAGGGAATGCTTTCAAGAATCTTCTACCAAGAAACTTCACGTGACTTCTTCTTCTACCAAGAAGCTTCACGTGACTTCTTCTGCCGATGAATAATTTTAGGAACCATAGGAGAGTTCGTGGGAGTTGGTATATAGAATTAAAATATGTATTTGTTTTCGACACTATGCAGCAGTTGCAAATTGCAATGATAATATGATTCAATAATATAGAATTAAAATATGAATCATGAGCATGCAACCAGCAACCATTCAAAACATGAAGCATACAACAGACAATCTTTGACCCTTAAAAAAAAACCAACAATCTTTGAAAAAAAAGTGTGAAGCATACAACAAGCAACCATACACAAAAAATTGAGATGAGATCAACAAACTAACCTTGGTTGTTGGTTCTGCCAGTTAGTGTCCTGCCCACACCCTAAACATCCATCTCATTCAGCAATTGTTCTGCCCTCTCCACATCCTCAGTTTCAAAAAAGAATTCGAATAAAAAATAGCTTGACAGGTTAACCCACTGGCAGCCCATTTTATGGATTCTACAGGGGTTGATTGAGACAGATTGAAAATCTCAATCTGCAGCAAAAAGGGTGGATTAAACCGGTCAACCTAATAGCATCAACCCATTTCACCACTCCTATACGAAATATGATATAGATGACTGAAAGGAGTATGTATACAATAGTATATATCAATATACGTAGTTAGAATAAATGCCTAGTTGAATTTTTTTTGATGTGTGTATATAATAAAATTCAGATTAATCCTTGCAGATGGGGAGCCATAACACATTAGTTATAGTCTGAGCAGAGCTATGTATACATCTCCCTGGGCTTGGCCCCTGCCACTTTTATAATAAACTTTCTCCTTTAACATGCACTAGATATATATGCCGCTCTCAAATTTACTGTGTTTTGTTGGTTTAACATTTTGAAAAGTACAATCTTTCAGAATTTGTAATATTAGCTGAACTATTCTATAGAAACAGTGACTTTAGTTTTGAATAGTAATAACTATAGTTGCATTGTATGCCTCCGCCCTTGATAATGGCCTCATATAACATAGAAATTTCACATGGATATTAAAACAACCTATGAGGTTGATCAGAGTATGCTATTAACAGAGATAAATATGTAGATCAGCAAGGCTTAGAAGAGACAGAAACAAACTCAACCTGTATCATTGCTATTGCACACAGCTGGTTTATGTTGACTTCCACAGAAGGGATCCAATATAACCTTGCAAGACCCCACACATTCTCATCACAATCATTTGAAAATCAATCCAAATAAGCAAAACCTACCAGATAAAATATCCAAGTTCTAATCAAATGATTTAAAACAAGCATGGAGAAAGCATTAGCTAAAAAATTACATGTAATTATTTTGAAAATGAAGTTCACAATGTCCAATGAGAGAACTAAGAAATAACTGTTTTAGCAACATTTTATAACAGAAAATAGTGGGATTGATTTTGTTTGGATATACCTATCTAAACATTATGTTACCACATAAACAGACCATCAATTTTTCGGAAAACAAAAAGCAGCTATATATTCCATCACATCCCAACTGCCAAGCATTTGTTCCATTTTAGCAGAGATTTATAACAAAGCAGAAAGCAACTTTGTTTAATTTTTTGAGAGAGCCACAGATAGTCTATCCCTACTTTTACATGAATAAATATAATGAGTTTGGAAATTTGTAAGCCCAGATAGTCTTCCAATCTTCCCCATTTGGTTTTCCAAAAAAAGGGTGTTTAAGCAATGGACAGTTGCCTCAAATAATGCATGAACAGGTTTCGAAATAATATGGTTTATGATAGCTAACATACAAGGTTAGAAAAGTTTCCCTACATGACAAGTGAAAACATGAAGGAATACCCTCTGGTAACCAGAAGAAATAAATTGCCAACAATTACAGGAAAAAGCTACTTTTGAATAAGCAAAATCATCATCATCATCATATCACATCAGCATTTGCTGTATTTTATACATTGCATTTCTTGACATCAGACCCCTTTCCACCACATGATCCCAGAACATCTGTGACACTTTGTTTTGACTAGCATCAGGAGCACTAAAGCATCTATATATTTTGACAGTGATCATCAACCTTCTCCTAGCCATCTCTTCTAACATATCTGAGGCAGCATTTGTGTTCCCTGATTTCCAGTAAGAAAAAGCGAGACTAGTGTAGATAACACTATCACCTGAAATACCCTTCCCTTCCATATGATATAATAACTTTTCAGCACATTCAATCCTTTCTATCTTACATAACCTTCTTATCAATGCCCTGTAGACTGAAATATTAAGACAAATACCTTTACTCAAAAACTCATCTGGCAGTGCTAGAACTGCATCAGTATTGTCTTTTTTGCAATAGCTATCTACAATCCACGAATAAGTTCGATAATTTGGAGAAAATCCGGCATCGAGCATTCCAAACAATAGTTCCTTGGCACTTTCGAGCTCGCTCGTTTTGCAGAACCCATGAATCAGTGCTTTATATGTAAAGGAGTTGGGCGTTAGTCCAGCTTCTAACATCTTAGTTTTAAATTTCAAAGCAGAATTTAAATCTCCTATCTTGCAATAAGCATTAATCAGTGTGTTACATGTGACACTGTCAGCTTGAATTTTTCTTTCACTCATTTCGTTCAAGAGTTTGTTTGCATCCCTTATTCTGCCATCTGAACACAGCTTGCGCAAAATCGAATTATAAGTAACAACACCAGGGTACAATCCCTTAGCCTCCATCGTCTCACGCAATCTCAGAGCTTCCTTCATTTCATTCGTTTTACAATATCCATCAATCAATGTAGTATATGTGACATGATTCGGAATGGCGTCTTTGATTTCGCCAAACATCCTCATAGCTTCCCTCATTTTCCCTTCTTTGCAAAATCCATAAATAAGAGAATTGTAACTAACAATATCAAGATTTATTCCCTCTCTTGTCATTTTATCCTGGACCGATAATGCCTCGTAATGCATACCCTTTTTGCAATACAAAGCAATCAAAGTATTGTACGTAAAAATATCAGGAACCACACCCTTGACTTCCATCTCATTCAATATAAACTCTGCTCTCTCCACATCTCTCGATATCGAACAAGCATGAATTAAACAATTATAAATATAAATATTCGGAACAACCCCATCTTGAATCATTCTCTTATAAACCTTCCACACCATACTAGTAACACCATCTTTCAACAAAGAGTTCATAAGCACAGTACAAGCATGCAAATGAGGCTTTAAATTACACAAACTCATTTGCTCAAAAACCTGAACCGCATCATGGGTCATCTTCGATTTCGCATAATGTATCACAATCCAGCTCAAAACATGTGAATTAACTTCCGGGTCATCATGAATCCGCACCAAAGAAGTCAAAACGGAAGGCGAGGAAAGAATTTCCCTTTGCGCCATTTTATCGAGCACCTGCTGTGCAGTTTTGAAATGACGGTGCTTAGTGAGGATGTGAACCATGGACCATGAAGAATGTAAGGAATGAGTGTAGTGTGGAATGGATTGAGCCCATTTGAAGAAATGGAAGATGAAAAAGGGTTCGTAACGGTGTTGCGTGAGGTGCAAGATAACTTGGTGAATGGTGGTGGAAGTGAGTGTAGAAGCTGTTTTGGGTTTTAAGAGATTGTTCCAATTACCCTTTACGATAATTGCACATACACTTTCGATTAAGTGCTTATTGTGAGTTTCAATCGAAATCATGTTTTTCATTGTGATTTGATAGCTTTCTGCATGTGGATGGTGGTGTCGTTTGCGTATAAAAGAGATTATTCTGAAATGAATGTTTTGATTCTTAATTTCATCGCTCACAATTTATCTCGAGACCAATTTGTTTTTGATAGAAGAAAATAATAATACATAAATTAGTTCAAGATAAAAAAATAGAGAAGTGTTATTTGAATAACCATTTTATATGACAATAGGACGACTAAAATATATCAAGAAAGGTAGATCTTGGCACAAAAATCAAAAACAACGTATAGAGAGAGAGAGAGAAAATGAGAACATAACGTGAGCATGAGAGAAAAAATTGTCATAAAAATTGTCACAAAATGGTTGTTCAAATATCATTTCTTTAACAAAATACTCTATATATATTCAAACTAGTCTTTCACATTTTCATAGGAAAGAGGAAAGTCTTTTGTTAATGGGTGGGTAGAACTTGAGGTGTCAATTTCATGTAACATTGACGAACCACAATATCATAAGTGTAAAAAAACCAGTTTGATTCATATTTAAGCGTTTGTTAAAGTTCTATGGTGACATGTCATCGTCTTTTGTTTTTTTTAAATAGTTTAGTGTTTAGAAATCCATTATTAAGTTTTGTCACAAAAAAAATCCACCATTAAATTAAATAAGTGTGAAATTTGGGGTTTGAATCTCAATCCGTGTACATATAATGTAATGTCAGGATATACGTCATCACTTTACACGACGACAATGAATTAGTCAAATATGAATCATAATTAATAAATATACTAATTTGTCTTTAATATAAAAATGACAATGAATGTTTTGATTTTATTTTTTGTTAGGGGATGAATTTGGCTGGAAACAAATTGTCAAACATTGTCCCGTGAGCATAGCTTAGTTGGTAGGACAATGCATTATTATATATAGGGGCCGGGCTTCGAACCCCGGACACCCCACTTATTCACCTTATAAGGTGAATTCTAGTCATTAGGTTACCTGACCAAAAAAAAAAAAATTGTCAAACACTAATTAGGTTTTTATTTTATTTTCATTTCCAAAAGTTTTTGTTTGTTTTATTTGTTAACAGAGATCAAATTTAATTTTTAACTATGTGTTGATGGATGTGGACTTGTACAAAAGGAGTTAATGGTGTTCTTTTCAGGTGTGTGATAATAGTCGGGACCCTCGAAGTAATGGGAGAAGTTCACGTGAGTCAATGTTGATCCCACGACGACATTGACCATATGATGAAATAGTTTATTTATATTTTGAAATATTATTTACAAAATTATCTCTCAAGTTATGGTTAATAGGATTGAGCATTTTCAAACGATATCATTTCTCCGTACCAATAGAGTTTTATATCGGATTGTAGCATCCATCATAATATCATTGTGGCTCAAGAAATGGTACATTCCATGTCTAAAATGAAAGGTGAGAAAACATTTATGTCTATCAAGATCAATCTGGAGAAAGCATATCAGCTTAACTCAAAATTCAATGAAAATTGTCTAGAGGACTGTAAGTTCCCACCAAAGCTTATTTGAATGATTCATCATTGTATTTCATTCACTACCTATAAAATATTGTGGAATGGTGAGAAAACATAAATTTCTATTCCTTTTAAAGGTATAAGACAAGGAGATCATATGAATATCTCTCATTTATTTGTCATTTGTACGAAAAGGCTTTCGCATATTATGTTGACCAGAGGTTGAGGTGGAGTACTATAAACCATTGTTTCCTCCTAGGTATGGTGCCAAAATATCTCACCTTATTTTTGTTGATGATCTACTCATTTTTACAGATGCCTCTTTAGAGTGAGTTCAATGTGTTGTGCACTAGTCGGATATTTTCTACCAAGCTTCTAGCCAAAAGAATAATAGTCGGAAAACACGAATCTTCTTTTTCAGAAAAGTTGATAATCATCTTCGTGGAGATATTTTATAATACACTAATTTCTCTCAAGTTACAAGTATATGTAGGTACATGGGAGCAAATATAGCAACTAGAAGATTTATAGGAGGTAATTTTAATCACATTACCCTGAAAATTCAGAAGAGGCTAGCTAAGTGGAAGCAATAATTTTTAGTATGGTAGAAATAATTACTCTGTCTAAGTCAGTTATTATATATGTTTCTTATTACCACATGCAATATGCAGAGATTCCTAAAACCATTTGTGATGAGACAGAGAAAATTCAATGTGGGTTTCTTTAGGGAGATACTGAGCAGAAGCGCGGAAAGCGCCCACCTGGTGAACTGGGATGTTTGTTGCCAACCAAAGACAAAAATAGGTATGGGTTTTAAGAGACCGTGTCGGATGAATGAGGATTTCTTATGACGATGTAGTGGAAACTTATCAAAAACCAAGTTGATATATGGTGTAGAGTGCTTCTCGATAAGTACGGTAGACATATTGATATATTGTTCTCTTTTGATTCTCAAACTTATGATTCTCCTATGTGGAAAGCCTTAGGTGTGGAGCGAGTTCAAACATTATGTGGTGTGATAAATTTGTGATGGTAGAAGTACAAATTTCAGGTTTGATAAGTGGGTCCCTAATAATGGTACTTTTCTCATCAGCATTCCAAAGTTACATTCACACCACACTTTCTATGTGTAATGTCTTGAATAAAGATGGGGAATTGGAATCTGAGCTTCTTATGTAACAATTTACTGGTAATTGTTGTAAATTGAGTGCTTTCCTTACCATTCTCATCTAATGTGGACGGGGCTGACACTTTGGGCTAGGAAGGTACCAATACTCACTAGTTTTCCATTCAAAAGGCTTATGTACAAGAAGAATAAATAGTAGCTCTAATCATTTCCTTCATTGTACTATTCAACCCAAGAGATGGTCTAATTGGTAGGAGGAGGCCACATGACAGCTGAATAAAGCTCAATAGTGATGGTGCTTGCAAGGGAGATGAAGAACTTGCAGGATGTGGAAGCTTGTTATGTAACTCTGAAGGGAGACAAATCAAAGGTTACAATTAGAAAATTGGATCTTGTGCCGCCCTTCATGCTGAAATGTGGGACTGTAACTTGGATTGGATATGGCTTAGAAGAAAAGCATTTTTCGTTGTAGCTTGGATTGGATATACTTAAGTAAGGCACGTTCAAAATCTTTTGGCTTTGAGTTTGGGTGTCAAATTTTATTATACTTGAAAAGGGAAAGAAGTCGATTTCCTAATTGACTAATTAATTTTATTTTCTACTTTGGACTTCAGCTATCTTTTGTAATTTTAAAAAAATACAGAATCAATCTTTAGAGAATAAAAATCAAAGCAAAATATTTTACAAAGAAAAAAAAAACTTATTTTACATGAGTTGAAACAAAATTTGTGCTTAGAAAAATTATTATTATTGTCAAGTTAATAATAATAATAACAATAATAATAATAATAATAATGAATTGGGTCAAGTGGTAAGGGACTTGAGTCCCTTAAATATGTGGTCATGAGTTCGATTCCTGACTATGCGTATGAAAAAAATCTTATCAGAAGGAGAGAACCCACGTTTCGTGCCCCACATGTTACCTGATATAGATTAATCACTGTTAAACGACGGTGAAAAATTCATACCAATATCATGGTAACTCAAAAGAAAAGTCTAATATCAACAATAAATTGATACATATGTCTTTTAAAAAAAAAATTGATACATGTGGCCAGAGATTTGATATATATCTCTCTTGTATGGAGAAAATTCAGTTGAGAAAAGCAAATCCATTTTATGTGTCCATCATATTCTTTGATTAGTAAAGTAATCACCGAAAGATAGTGAAATATATGCTAAAAAATTAATAAAGTTCCATTTATAAGCTAAATCAACTATTACCGATATCTTTTATGGTATAGCTTTGATTAAATGAGGTACACAATCTCATATAAGTAAAAATGATTGAACTTAAAAAAAATATTCTTAAAACGCTTAAAAACAATCTTAAAAACAGATAGCGAAAAATTTGAATGAAATTATAGAAAATATTTTACATTATTAGTGAATATCAATCGACAAGAAAATATTTGTTTATATTAATTTTTTTTTGAATAGTTTAATGATTAGGTTCATACACTTTAAGCGTTTTTTTTTACGGACATACACTTTAAGCATTGATAAGTGAAAAATCACTACAAATAATATCTTTTATAGCCACCAATTTATATACACTTGTTTTAAAAAAAACTTATATACACTTATGGGACAAAATTTTCATACGACTATGAAATTATTTATTTAATTTATCATAGTAATTTGGAACCTGAAAAATTTATTAGAATTAATTTACATATACTGTAATTATAAATATAACTTAATTCAATCAATAAAATGAATGATTATAAAGGTTTTTATTGTTTTTTTTGAGGGAAAAGGTTTTTATTGTTAAAATTAATAGAACTTAATAATCTTAAAATTATGATTGTTTGACACTATAAAATTTCTTTAAAAATCTCATATATATTTTTATAAGGTTATAATGAGAATTTTAGTTTCATCAAAAAATCTTTTTAGTCAAAAATGTTATAATCATTTTTCTTAAAAGGAGGTTATAATAATCTTTTTAGTCAAACCTACCAGACAAATAAAAATTTAGACATAAAATAATTTATAATTTTGGGACAAACATATTTTGTCAAAGTGACGTGTAATTTGGGATCTTGTGAGAATAATAAATATTAAAAATAAAAGTTTTTCTTTTTGACCAAATATTAATTAAAAATAAAAGTAAAATAATAAATTTGTTTGAATTAGACAGATCTAATCTAATAATAGTCCTATTAGCGAAAAACACTTAAAAATTTCGCCGCCGTGTTCCCTCCGTCGTCCCCGTCGGTGAATCTCTCTCTCTCTCTCTCTCTCTCTCTCTCTCTCTCTCTCTAGCTGTTGCATTTGACTTTGCATCCTTATTCCTATTCTGACTTCTCTTTTGTCTTTTCCTTCGTTTTCACAATACACACTTCACATTACTGCTTCTCACGTTCCTTTCATTTTCCATTCACCCATTTTCATTCTTCCTTACCGTAATTTCATTCATTTCCTTTCAATTTTCCATTTTCTGTTATAATTTGTATCTATAACAATGTAGAGTGTTTTCTACTCTTTTTTTCTTTTCTCTGAAGTGTTTTTTAAGTTTTGAATTTTTATCATGACGTGTTTTTTCTTCATTTTCACGATTTCATTCTCTTTTTTTTTATATGTTTTAGTGATAAGATTCTATTCTGAATGTTTGGTTTTTGTTTTTCTGTCTACTTCACTAGCATGTCTGTTATTATGTTTCATTTTTTATTTATTTTTTCTATTTTATCCCTTTTTATTTTACAAATTAAAATTTAATTTGATTGTTTATGTTTGATGATAACAATGATTTAAAACTTTATAGGTATTTAATTTGATTATGAAATAGTTGATTGTTGATTAGGATCATAATGTAGATTGATTGTTAAACCTCATAATGTTATTGCATTTTGGCATAATTTAATTGATGGATTTATTTCATTTTTTCGCTGATTAATAGTTTTAAATTACGGTCCCGGTAATAGTTGCAGTCGTGTCGTGATCCTTCATATTTCGAAGAATTGTGGTCAAATGTGGCTAAATTGCGATCACATTGCTGTTTTGAAACTATCAAGAAGACGATTGGATTCTAGTAAGGAGGGTAGTTAGATCACTAGAGGTAGATGAAGACTTAGAAAAACTATAAGAGAAACTATCAGGAAGGATGTGGAGATTAACGAGTTGGAAAAAAAAATTGGTTTTTGATAGAACATTATGGCGTTGTTCGATTCATATAGCGTATCCACTTAGTGGGATAAGGCTTGGTTGTTGTTGTTGTTGTTGTTGTATTGTGGGTTTGAAACATAAGAATCCGTTATATTGCGACCCAGATTGCAAATGCGGACTTTTATTTAAAACCCTAGTCTAGCCATTTAAATTTTGATTCTATTAGTGCACTCTGAATTGTTCTTTAACTTCTTTTAGTTTGATTTTTTGATGCACTAAAGGTTTTTAGTTCTTCTGCTGATGTGAGAAATTTGTTTATTTACAGATCTGAGAGTTTGTTTGTTCTATCAAGAACTGAGGAAGGTTCAAGCACATGATATTTTGATATCTTTCTGTCTGATAGGAAGACCATGGCACGAGCTTCACCATTACTGATGATATGTTTGGTTCTTGGTTCTTCCTTTGCTACATATAATTTGGTGACAATGATAATCCACTATGGATCGTCGGATAGTTTAGCTACCGAGGATGGTGGATTGTTTTTTGACCCTATTGTTGAGATGCCTGAACATGTGAAGAACACAAAAACATCTAAAGCACCGTTTCATATTGCGTTGACTGCAACTGATGCCATCTACAACAAATGGCAATGCCGTATCATGTATTACTGGTATAAGAAGCAAAGGAGTCTACCTGGATCAGAGATGGGAGGATTCACTAGAATTTTACATTCTGGAAAGGCTGACAACTTGATGGATGAAATTCCTACGGTTGTTGTTGATCCTCTTCCGGAAGGTCTAGACCGGGTGAGCCCGCTTACCATAACTTTCAGTTATACTTTTATATGTTTTATCGTTTTTTCTGTATTGTTTTCCATCTTACTGAATTAATAGTATTGTAGTTTGTTGTTAAAACTATGGCTTGTTTGGATTGGCATATTTGAATTTATCTACTGACTACTCGCATAAGCACTTGAAAATTTGGTTAGGAGATTTTATTTAAATAGCTTATGGCATTTACATAAACAGTTAGAAGCTCTTCTTGATAGCTTATCAAAACAGCTTATAGCTTACATAAAAACAGTTTGACTTTACTTTATCTTTTGTTAAAGAAATAGCATATACATAAGCACTTCTATGATAAGCGCTAATGCTATAAGCACTTAGCTGTTTGTCCAAACAGGACCTTAATCTAGCATACTTTCATGCCAGCTAAAGCCCATTTTAACATTTGAAAATAAAAGGGATGGGGTTTTGGACTAGCACACTTTGGTGAAAGAAGTAAAAACCGACAAAATAATTTGGTGTCGCTGAAATAATTCAAGGGATGATATCAGATTGAGGAAAGGGATAATCATTGGGTATAACTATTATATGCTTTCGGTTTGGAACTAGTTCATGTGCATAAATTTTTAAAGGTAGTAAAGAAATGTAAATTTATGCGTATTTTCCTTTTGTTTGTCGAAGATAGAAATAGTATATGCTCGTTATTGCAGAGTTTAGTGTTAAGGTTTGTAGGAAAAAATATTTTGTGCATCAATTTGGAGTTCCAATCATTTATAAAATGTATCTGTTTAGGAAGTTAATGTGATAAGGCTTCAAGTCCACAAAGACACATTATCCGGAAAGTCTATTGTAGGAAACATAAGACTTAGTTTTTATAATTTCCATGTTAAGACTCTCCTGTTATTGATAGATTGATTTATTCTTGTTTTCCATCAGTCAATACAATTTAAATATTCTTTGACACATTGCTTAATCTTTGCAGGGATACGTCGTTCTGAATAGACCATGGGCCTTTGTTCAATGGCTGGAAAAGGCTAAAATAGAAGAAGAGTTAGATCTCTTATCCTAAGTGATCTATGTTTTAGTTGACAATAATATAAATTGACTTAGTTTCTCTGCTTTTGATGCAGATATATTTTAATGGCAGAACCTGATCACGTATTTGTACGCCCTCTTCCCAATCTGGCATTTGGAGAAAATCCAGCTGCTTTTCCATTCTTCTACATTAAGCCTAAAGAAAATGAAAAAATCGTAAGGAAGTATTATCCTGAGGAGAATGGACCGGTTACAAATATTGATCCGATTGGCAATTCTCCTGTAATTATCAGAAAGGTGGAATCTCTTTCAGAAACTTCTATTTAATTGAATTGGATTAATACCTGTTTTTCCTGGTTGAATAAACATCCCCTGTCCTTAACATTGTTCTGGTTTACCAATTTTATCAGTTATTGGTGCACTTGTTATCTATGTTGCATCGTCACTTAAAATTAAAGGCGTGTCTGGAGTCTGACACATGTCGTCCGACATGACACTGAAACTTTTTTATTCAATTGCTTCCATTTTCTCAAATTATTAAAGGTTTTGACGTGTCTACGGTGTCTGGTATCTGTTTATGTGTCATGTCCGGTGTCTGTGGTTCATAGTTCGTTGTGTTGAAAGATCTCAATGCCTACATTCAATATAGACTTCTATTTCACTGTGCTATTTTGAATCTTTTGAATATGCTGGTTCGATAAGACCAGGGAAGTGAATACTTTTAGCTCACCCGGTGAGGGGTGCATATTTTTTATTTTTTTTTCAGGATTTGATTGCCAAAATTGCTCCCACATGGATGAATATTTCTATGAAGATGAAAGAGGACCCAGAGACCGATAAAGCTTTTGGATGGGTGCTGGAAATGTATGTCTTATGCATTTTTTGTTCTTGAAATGGTATTGATAGTTTGATGCTGACGTTGTGTTATGTATTTTGGAACCAAGGTATGGTTATGCTGTTGCATCTGCCCTGCATGGCGTGAAACATATTCTGCGAAAAGACTTCATGCTACAGGTTTGATATAACATCATATAGATATAGCTCTTGATGTTTTGTTTAGTTATAATGTTATCAGCTCAAATGGTTACCAACTATTATGCATACCCAACTCTGATTTTGCTTTTCTTGTATGTGACTTTTCAGCCCCCGTGGGATACCGAAACTTTCAACAAGTACATTATTCATTATACTTACGGGTGTGACTACAATCTAAAGGTACATTATTTCTCCCAATCCTTGAATGGAAAAATTATGGTCTTTGAATAATAGCAACAACAACAAGAATCAAACCTTTTCCCTTCTGAAAGTTTCTTGATTTTGTTACTATGCCATGGAACTTTGATTTAGCTGGTGTGAACTTTTTTTGAAATACACCACTAGCTACTTGTCATGTCATAGATTTCATGTTTCTTTCTGGTACTGCTCTTAATATTGTTTCATAATACTCAGGGTGAATTGACTTACGGTAAAATTGGTGAGTGGAGATTTGACAAAAGATCACATCTGCGAGGACCACCACCAAGAAACTTGCCATTACCCCCTCCAGGTGTTCCTGAAAGTGTGGTATGTCTACAACTTTCTAGTTTATTTACGAAATTCATCTTATTAGGATAATATTTAGCAAGAAATGCTTTCCATGATACACACAGATTAGTTAAAAAAAAATCTCAATAAAGTCATGTTGTTTTCATTTCCCTTACATGAAAGTTGAGAAGAAAATGCATCTTTTCCCATGTATAATTATCTAATTTTAAATCACTAAAGAAATCATCTTCTAGTGCTGCCTGACATTAGGATACTATAATTAAAAACGTGATTTGTTACCATGTATGCGCTTGATAAATGTTACCAAATGATCTTTTGATTTGCTTGTAGGTAGAACTTCTCAGATCTTTTTTAGTGTTAAATAGAAAAATATTATTGTGCATCATGGTGCGACTTACTCCCCTAGATGTTGTAGGTTGTTTCCTAATAGCTACTGTCAGACTAGAAAGATTTTTGAGATGATTGACAAAACAGTCTAATAGCTAATGATACCTCTCTTATGGAGAGGAATTTCTTGGTTTAAACATTCATCTATTGTTATGTTAGTGGACCATTGTCAAGATATCCCTACTGGACTCTCCTTCAGCATCTAAAGATATTTTTAGATCATATGCTTTCAGTGTAACATTGCCTTTCTAGTTCATCTTGTTGAAGTTATGAGATTTTGGATAAAAGGATGAGAGAAATAATAAGAAACATAATTGTATAGTATATAGATGGGAATATCTACATTCAGCCCCCACTGCTTAACCGACAGTTGCTGTCTCGTTCAATTGATCTTTACTTAAATAGTATATAGTATATATATTTTATCCAGTAGCAAAAACATTGCATTATCTAACCTGTTATTTGTTTGCCATAATGTTTTCAGGTGACTCTTGTAAAGATGGTGAATGAGGCTTCTGCTAACATCCCCAATTGGGATACATTGTAAATATTTTTCTTTCTATTCATCATGATATTTAAAGTACATGTTTTTCCAGTTACAGAAAAAGTGTAGACATCGAGGCAATATTTTTTATTTTTCTCTTGTGTTTAGTCATAGAATCATAGATCAATTTGCACCAAATACCTCACTATACACCTTTTAATACAACTATTTAAATGAAGAAATATATCTTGTTTTCGGGGTGATATTCTTGAATGATATTTGTGCTCGTAGCACAATGCCGAATAGTATCGTCAAAGGGGGCAAATTTTTGTACCCTTGTTTTCGCGCTATTACCCTTTGGTTTATATTTTCGTTTTCTGTTTTGTCCTTGCTCGGATTAGAGTATACATCTGAACAGGATTCATCTAAAAGTATACATGCGGAGTCGATGTTTGGATTTTCACTTTCCGGATTGAAGTAATACACTAAAAAATGAGTCTGTAGTTGGTGGCTCTCGAGTGATTTAGATTATGATCATTAGTTGATGCCACTGGTTGTTATTTGGAGATCTTTTGATCCATTATTATGTCGTGATGTGTTTGTACAAATTGTAAAACATCGCATGAATCCATTTCAATCATCGCCCTCAAAAAACCACATAACATGCAAGTAAACATTATATGTTAATGTTAATATACAAAATAAGACCAATCTATATTAGAGATTCCCTCACGCATGTTTTCAGCAAACCCAAAAAAAAAAAAAAAGTTACATTGAGGTGTATCAACTTCATCAATTTAAATTTTGTTTTTGGGTTAATAACAACTTCATCAGATGATCAACACTCTAGTTAGCTTCAAAATATGAATAACACTACATTCTTCATCATCGTCAACATGTTTTTGAGAGAATAAAGAGCATTGTCCTTTTTTAGTTACTTAATCAGTCCCTTATTATTATAAGAATCACTTAAAAATTTAGATATATTAAGAAAGTTGTACTAAATATTTAAAAAAAAGTTATTTTAGTAAGTTTAACGTAAAAAGAAAGGATATTTTTGTAAAAACAATTATTAAAAATTAAGGGAAACTTATATTAAGTGACAATAAAATTTCAAAAGTGAATCCGAAATCTTCATTGGAAGTCTAAAGCATTTTCTTACTAGTGTCTTTTTATTTTTTGAAATGAATTATTCCATGATCATGGTGTATGGAAGCCTCATATAGTGAATCATACTTTAGTGCCTTTTAAAGCAATGTAAATTGTATTGTGAGTTCAAAGAAAATTAATTTATCCTTTTAAAAGTGTTTATATTCTAATAAACGAGGGAAGAATCAGAGTCTTCACATGTATCTTTGAAAAATGTGGCATCTATTTACTAGCCAAAACATTGATAACTCGGCACACTGCTGAAGCATGTTAATTTGGCTTGGAACATGTTGGACAATGATTTACCCTTTTTTTTTTTTTTAATTTTATTTTATGAACTCATAGAAAGTACAAGCATCAACATCGGGGGCATTATAGACATCTTAACTAGATTGACATTTTCATGACACTTTCATCCTATGCCGTTTAGCAAAAAGGGAAATCGGGGGCATTAGAGAGATCTCGTCGGGAATCTTTTTATACTCCTTTTCTTAATCTTCGGACAAAGTGAAATCAAAGGCGGAAGAGATTACAGGATAAATGTGTTCAACAGGCTTATCAATGTTTAATCTGCATTTATGTTTGATTTTAGAAAGTGAATGATTGTTTGCAGACATTTGAAAATGATTAATCTTTAGGTTCTTTGTATTACCATTTTTCCCGAAGAAACACAAAATAAAACAAAGTCGGGATCAAAACGACCTTTTTATTAATGATGACAATACTTAAAGCAAAAAGCCCTACACAACTTCACTTTCGTCTCGGGCAGAACGAAAGGATATTTTTGAAAAGCGAAAAGCTACAAACAAACATTATTTGAACAAAAAGCAGTGAAAGGAACGTCAACAGTGACCCAATTACGGCTAACCACTCCATGTGTCACAACACGAGGTACCGTGATACGACAGCGGATTGGACAACACATTTGGGTCAGAGTCATTGCAGGTCAGGCGCTTGGTCCGGATTAAATTCTGGACTCCATTCTTCAGTGCATTACAATGTTCAATATATATCATGGTCAGGTGCCCATTGATGGAAGGCACATTGATTTCCAAAAAACAAAAATTAGTTAGTGATATTATTTTTTTTAATAAAAATATGTATACAACTGATGCGAGTACAAATGATACTTTTACTGTAACACCCATACTTAAATGTCTAGAATATTTGTTGGTTAATTGGGTTTTAGAGATATTAAGGGTATTTTGGTACTTTTGGGTATGGAGAGTTATTTTATGAGATTGGTAGTAACTTGGGGTAATTAATAGAATAGTGATGTATGAGTAACATTGAAGGTTTTAAAGAAGTAATTGTGTAGTAAAATTTTATGAGTGGTAGAAAGTTACCAAGTCCATTAGTGAGTGTGACTAATCCCAATAATATATAAGAGATATAGTCTTTGTGAAATTAGATTAAGAGCTCACTTGTTCATTTTGAGAAAAGAGGCATAGAGACAGAAAGTGAGAGAAAGAGGTAGAAAAGGAGAATTCAAGAGAATGGGAAATCTAACTTGGGTCTTTACTTATTCATATGTGGATTGCACTGAGTGTTGCATCGTGAGGTACTAATATATGTGTGGGAGAAATATTTCAAGGAAGGCGTGGATATGTTATTTGTCTTAAAAGATATATCATTCATCTTGAACCGTGTATGTAATTGCTTGAGCCTCCATGGGAGATCGAGCATATGATC
>Ga0315913_1001261_pt1 | contig 27271 bp, 8 predicted proteins | sample MpolsnodulesMG_FD_207736 | JGI IMG/M metagenome (GOLD analysis project Ga0315913, IMG submission 207736) | Medicago polymorpha root nodule microbial communities from Los Angeles, California, United States - small nodules | ecosystem: Host-associated > Plants > Roots > Nodule | place: USA...
GATTACGGCTATTTTGTTAACCATCGTGGAACTAGAGAATCATTCATAAGAATAGGTGCAGTATACCAACTAGGTAAACGCTAGAGGATTCGACAGACCTGATCTCATCTCTCTCCATATTTTCTTAATCAATCTTTATTTTAAGTTACTTGATTTCATCAAATCAAACCAAACCAACTGCCTAGTGGCAAACTAAAAGAAACTTTATACATCCTTTTGAATAACGTAATTGAATTCTTGAGATTAAAACCAGTCTTTGTGGGAACGATATTTTTACTACTTCGATAGTATTTGGTACACTTGCCAAACTTCTATCAATCTTCTTCAAAACATGGCTAATCCTTGTTGGATATCCTACTAGGTGTAGTTTGTCTTTATGGCACCCAAACGAGCACTTGAGGGCAATACTTGTTTCAACGTGAAAGTTTTAGGAAACTGCAATGGAGATCTATACCATTCAATTTCTTCTCAATTGACTTGACTACAACGAGAATAAAAAATAAACGACTGAGATCTTCTTTTTTTTTGAGCGTAAACTAGGTATCCTCTGTGTGTAACTTCGAAGACTAGTCTCTCGAATTTTGAAAGACTCAAATGAGTGACAAACTCTTCTTAAGAGTTTTAACGTTATTACATGTTCGATATTGGATTCGAACCCAAAACCTTACTTAAGATAAAAGAGACCTGCCTAATCATTCAAACGTTTTTAGGTTAAACGACTAAGTGAAGAGGATTTGTTCCCTGTTACAACTCCTCTTGTTGGACTAATAAATTTTAGTTCATTGACTACATTTTATTTTTAGAAACCACACAAGCAAAATAAAGTCTTTAGAGCGTTGGATTGATGCAACATTATGGTCCATATCTCTTTGATCAATAATTTTTTAGATGTATCAAGTTCGCGTAGAGGTGTACTGATGGAGATAGCTTGTGAAGTATGGAGTGATCTCCGAAAATGATTATGTGAACATATTTAATTTTGAAAGGCTTAAGCGAGCAACTTTTTTCGGTTAGATCCGACTTATAAATTATGTTGATAGAACCATTTCCCGCAAAAAAACAAAATTGTGTCGTTGAAGAAAAGTATGAGCTTATCTCCGTGTATCACGGGCACCAATTTCTGTTATATATATATTTTTTTACTAAACTTAATTTAAATTCCTTGTTGTTTTCATGTAGTCTTTTGTATTTCTAGATGATTTTTGTTGGTCGATAGATTAAATGATAAATAATTATTTACACTCACACGCATTAATGATTATCGAAGTTCGAACCTAATACTAGTGTTTAACCTTACAATTTTGGTATTTTATCGGTTGAAATCGAACTTATGAATGTCTATGTATGATGTCTAGCAGTGACTATGTAGACAAATTTTTTTAGGCAAAAGTGGTTATGTAGATATGATCTCTTAATATTTTTATTTTTTTTAGAGACTGTTCATAAATCAAAGGGTTAAATATGTTTTTGGTCCCTATAAAATTAGAAACTTTTAAGTTTAGTCTTACTTAATTTTAATAGGTTTTTTACTTCTAATTTTAGTCCCTATTACAACAAAGTTTGTTTAATTATTCTTAAACTCTTAAAATTTTTGAACGATTTTTTTGAGACAAATTTAGAACACTATGAAATGTTCATTTACTAAAATTTAGAATTTTTTAACATGAAACGAATTAAATATGAATTTTTTAAAGCGACAAAAGTTCAAGATAAAATTAACAAAATCTGGACGTAGAAATCAAATTTTGCGATGATTTTTTGCAGAGAAACTTTTAGGAATGTTCTTAACACGTCTGCAAAAAATTGTTCAAAAACTCAAGAGTTTAAGCATAAATTAAACAAATTTGAATTGAGGAGAGACTAATACTCAGTGCAGAATTTTTTTTAGGGACTAAAAGAACTATTAAAATTATGTAAAGACTAAACTTAAAAGATCTCAATTTTATAGGGATCAAAAACATATTTAAGCCTAAATTAAATTAAACTATAATAGGTTAGTTTATTGAAATATATACATACACTTCATATTCCTCAAGTTTAAAAGGTCAATAGTCTTTTCTTTGACTCAAAAGATCAATGATTTTTTTGACTAAAAAAAGGTCACTAATCTTAAACAATACAAATGTGAAAATAGAAACCAAATTCAAAAAACAAATCAAATGTATCAGTACCAATTTTTGACTTTGCATATTACTCATAATTTCATAAAATGTCTTTCTATCGGCATCTTACAATTTTAAGCATCAAGGAAAATGTAACAAATGAACAAAAAGCTGCATCACATAGATCTTGCATATTGACTCTGGGCAATATTGTTATGTTACATATAGATATTGATTACATATTGTTCGTGAAAAGTTACAAACAAATCTCTTCGTATTGCTTCACATCTCATCTTCAAATATGTTAGTTGACTTTCTTACAAAACATTTGGAACCTACCTACCCCTTTCCATAATCTCTTTCGTAATCCAAGTTTTACAATTATATATTCTCCAAATTAAAGGAGGATATTAGAAACCATTTTTAATTTTGCTAAATCGGGATTAGTTAGACTTTTTTATTTTGGTATGTTTCAGCGTAAACCATTTCTCAAATGAGTAGTGTTATTTATTTTTTTTTAGAAAAATGAGCAGTGTTATTTGAACGACCATTTGAGATGATTTTAATGACAACTTCTTTCTTTTTATTGGTCAAAAACAATAGAGAGACGAAAAAGGAAGAGAGTTATCAAAAAGTTGATATAAAATAGTTATACAAATATCATTTTTCTTCTCAAATACAATTGTTTGATCATTTGGTCATTTGTTATTCAACTTAATAATGTCATGTAATCCTTATCAATTCAATGAAAATATTATTCATTCATCAATCAATAGTAATATTCCTTTAATACATGCTCACAAAAGTAACCACATTCTACAATCATATCCTCCGACTTCCCGTCAATTGGATGCAACAAAGGAGAACTAATTACCTAAAAAAAAGGAGAATCAATTAATTTTTCACATTTTTACAACAAATCTTTTGATTGGAGGGACTTTTTGTTGGAAGATCACGGAAGTTACAAGAATAATCCATATTGAACCAAGAACAATCACACAAGTGAGTTGGACAATATATCCCAACCAAAAATATTAAGACATTGGATTTATGCTTGCTCTCATTTATATGTGTTCAACTTTTTCATTTCCACGCAATGTAAAACTTCTAATTCTTCTCACACTTGCCACAACAATCTCTTAATTAAGTGTGAGTCGATCATTCCATCTATTCATATGGGTATATGCCCCCTTCAAAGGAGAATTTTTTCACCCATAAATATTTAGACATCTGTTGTCACTACATCAATGAGACATGCGTCTGACCAACATTCTAGAAAGATTTTTGACACAAAAAATCGGTCGAACATTACATCGAACCATCGACTTTGATACCACTATTGGATCATAAGAGGAATATGAAAGAAACCCACAATGAGCCAAAAACAAACACATGAGTACTTTTGATATTCATAGAACTAGTACCCATGAGGTTCATTTTAGAGAATATAATTATTTTTCTATTACTTTAAAAAAAATAAAAATAAAAGTAAGTGCTTTTCTTATATGGTGTGAACAAGTTTATTTCTTCTTATATATCAAACAAGAGGGGGTACACATTTATATCCCTAATCACATATATATTTATAGTTGGAAGCAAACACGGGTATCTCCAATTTGGTTTTCAAACCAAACCACATTGCTAAAGATGTTAAGTTAGAGAACCATATTAATAACAATGAGGTATAATAATATAAACAAGAGAAATTATATAAAGATTTTACAGGTGTAAGGAGGTTAGGGTTTAGTTAGATGTCGAAGTGGGGAGTTATGAAAATTAATACCAATGTTAAGTGAGCGTTGAGTGACGTGAAGTCCTACATTAACTCTTCCCATCTGCCCCCTTCAGTCTCATGGCCCCCTTTGCCTTTAAAACCTCACCTCCTTCCCATCCTACTTTCTTATCAAACCACCTTCTTCTTCTTCTTCTAAAAGTTTTTATTCACACCCCTTTTTTGGCAACTAAAAAAAAACACTTTTCTCTTTTCTTTTCTCAAACAAAAAACATGCCTCCAATCTTGCCTGATTTCTCTAGCTCAGTTAAGCTCAAATATGTCAAACTTGGTTACCAATATCTTGTTAATCACATTATAACCCTCACTCTTATTCCAATCATGATTGGTGTTTCCATTGAATTAATACGTTTAGGCCCAAATGAAATCCTCAATCTTTGGAACTCATTAAACTTAAACCTTGTTCAAATCCTATGTTCTTCTTTCCTTGTCATTTTTATAGCCACTGTTTATTTCATGTCAAAACCACGCACAATCTACCTCGTTGACTATGCTTGTTTCAAACCACCAGTTACATGTCGTGTCCCTTTTGCTACTTTCATGGAACATTCAAGACTCATCCTTAAAAACAATCCAAAAAGTGTCGAGTTTCAAATGAGGATTCTTGAACGTTCTGGTCTTGGTGAAGAAACATGTTTACCACCTTCAATTCATTATATTCCACCAAAACCAACCATGGAATCAGCAAGAGGTGAAGCTGAACTTGTTATTTTCTCAGCCATGGATTCTTTGTTTGAAAAAACCGGTCTTAAACCAAAAGACATAGACATACTAATAGTAAATTGTAGCTTGTTTTCTCCAACACCTTCTTTGTCTGCTATGGTGATTAACAAATACAAATTAAGAAGCAATATCAAAAGTTTCAATCTTTCTGGAATGGGGTGTAGTGCCGGACTCATTTCGATCGATTTAGCTCGTGATCTTCTTCAAGTTCATCCAAATTCAAACGCTGTTGTTGTTAGCACAGAGATTATAACACCAAACTATTACCAAGGAAATGAAAGAGCCATGCTTTTACCAAATTGTTTGTTCAGAATGGGTGGTGCTGCTATTCTGTTAACAAACAGAACATCAGAGAAAAGAAGAGCAAAATACAGATTAGTCCATGTTGTTAGAACACATAAAGGAGGTGATGATAAAGCATATAAATGTGTTTTTGAAGAAGAAGACAAAGAAGGTAAAGTTGGAATATCACTTCAAAAAGATCTCATGGCAATTGCAGGTGAAGCTCTTAAATCAAATATAACAACAATGGGTCCTCTTGTTTTACCAGCTTCAGAACAGTTACTTTTTCTCATCACACTCATTGGTAGAAAAATCTTTAACCCTAAATGGAAACCATATATTCCTGATTTTAAACAAGCTTTTGAACATTTTTGTATACATGCTGGTGGTCGTGCTGTGATTGATGAGTTACAAAAGAATCTTCAATTATCTACTGAACACGTGGAAGCATCAAGGATGACACTTCATAGGTTTGGTAATACATCTTCATCATCACTATGGTATGAACTTAACTACATTGAATCAAAAGGTAGGATGAAGAAAGGAGACAGAGTATGGCAGATAGCATTTGGCAGTGGATTTAAATGCAATAGTGCTGTTTGGAAATGTAACAGAAGCATTAAGACACCTATTGATGGACCTTGGACAGATTGCATTGATCGTTACCCAGTTCATATTCCTGAAATTGTTAAACTCTAGTCTACTCTATTGGGAGAAAAGAAATTGACTCAAGGGGGTAAAAAAATATTGGTCAATTACTTTGAATATTTCAGTTACTATTTTATTGATACTATAAAATAGTCCTACCATAGCTCTCATTCTCATTTGTGATCATCAGTCTTATTGGTTATTCCACTTTCTTTTTTTAATATATGATCATATATATTTGTACTTTTTTTTCTATTTTCCAAACAATTACTACATGGTAGGCTTTTCTTGTGAATTTGCATAGGAAATTCTATGTATTGATCAATATTGTGCAATATCATGTAAGGGAAATACAACTGCAATTTCTACTTTATGTTTACTTGTAATTAGGACTTAAATTGTAAGAAATGCTTTGATATGTTAGAAAGAAAAGTTTAAGGGTTGTTTTGATTTGAGATAATATTTTGTTTTCACTTTTATTAGTAGAAATGTTATTAATTAATTTTGTCGTTTAGTTCCAAAGACTTATAATGGGAAAATGTTAAAAAAATATTAAATATTTATTTTATTAAAGAAATTAAATGAATAACTTTTGGCAACCCGGAGTTTTGTTGGGTACCAAAAACATAAATCTAATTTTTTTTCCTTCATAAAAAAAAAATTCCTTCTATTCCACGATAATTGACTTCTTTGTCTTTTTTTTTCCAGCAATATTAAGACAATTATACAAAGAAAGAAGACTTGTTAAAAAAAAATTATACAAAGAAGAAAGAGAAAATAATAATTTTATTACATCACCAATATCGAAATACTTTTGTTACATTAGTTAATATGAAGGTCATTAAGCACAAAAAGATGAATAGTTTAAAGGAAATACTAACGAGTATTCTAAGGGCACTCTTGTTAGATATTTGTAGGATTTGATATAAAAGAGCGAAAGGGCCAAATGGTATAAAGAGAATGAAGGAAAATGTTAACGAGGGCCCTAATGACAGTCTTTAGATATTCGTGAACTTGGGACACTCTTTATACCATTAAATTTATCCAACTTTTTATATCAAATCCTACGTATATCTATAAATAGAGCCTGAAATGGATTAATGGGTGACATCTCTCATCTTATAAATCAATTTTGTAAGTACAATTAACCATTTTAAATACGTAGTTTTAGCCCTCAAAATTTGAGGTTATGTATTAAAAAAAGTACTTCTAATTGTGCATGACGTAATTTTTTTTAGGAATAATATAGATTGACCACCCTTTTTTTTACTTCTCATGTACACCCCCATGTGGCAGAAGTATTTTAGTAATTTTATAGCACACCATTACCCCTTTTCTTTGGATGAGTTTCATTGTTTTTGTCACATGTCACAATTGTATGTGAGTGTTAATGAATGTATGTCACTAAGATAGTCCATGTATAAAGGCTGATTTTTTGGCACTAAAATTTTGATGTGGTACGTAAATGCAGAATGTTGGATAAAAGCAATCACAATTGTCAACTTCTGATTGTGCAATAAAATAATGGCTACAGCTAGTGAATAGAATTACTAGTACCTACCAATCATCATAAAATACACATGCAGTTGGCAAGTGATCCTTTCCTTTCGATATGGTAGTTTCATTTTCTTTTGAGGAAGATATGCATGGTAGTTTTCAATTGCTCTGTCATTTGGTAGTAGTAAGTATATCCATTGCATTAAATTGATTGTTCCTTTGTGATCCTCTTTAGTTTTTGTGACTATTGTTGGCAAGGGGATGTTGTTGACGGGTCTGGTCTATGATAACGGGGAGTAATTGTTGGTTGGGGGTTAGGGATATCAACATCTTTCAATTAATTAATGGATAATTTGAGCCGAAAGAAAAATAAAAGTAAGGGGAAATCACATGAAAATAATAATTATCAATTATAATAATGATAATAATTGAATTACTCATGGGATGTAAACCAGTTGTTTATTAGGATGGAAACTTCAATGTCTCATCCAAATAAAAGTGTTTTGTCTTCTTAACCCACAAGAAATTTTCACACAAGTTTTACAAGTTTGTGAATGAGTGGATACGTATTTCCTATGGAATGGTGACCTGCAAATACTCTAAAACTTAAGTCAGCAGATGATTAAAGGGAGGTAGAAATGAAAAATTAATTCATTCATTTGATTTTGGTATTCTCTTATATAATTGAACAATCATAGTGATTTACGTGCATAATTGAATGTGAGGAGCTTGCCGCAATGTGCAAACCATCTTGATTGATCATATGGTTGCACGTGAAGTTTATGGTTTACCTTGGACTTAGGGTGGATTTAGATGTACGGTGCAAAAGTTTAATATGGAGAAGCTTGACCCGATTTAAAACAGTTAGTATTTTTTTGAGGGAAAAACAGTTAGTATTGACATGTAGGTTATACTCTAATGGCTTAGTCTTAAAATGATTAGTCATATTTGACTAAGAACACTATTCATATAACACATGTTAACCATATTTTTCTACTAATATATAAAGACGATGATAGCTTATTAGATGTTGTTGAATATTTTGAAATATCAACTTTTTATAATTTTTGCAAATAGAAAAATTAATATATTAAATGTCAAAATTATACAATGACATATGTGTAACAATCAACTATGTAGGTTATACTCTATTAATATTTTAATGGGTTACTCCCTCTATCCTAAAATGACCAGCCATATTTGACTAAAAATACTATTCACATAACATATTTTAACCATATTTTTTACTAATATATAAAGACAAATAATAACATATTAGATGTTGTTGGATGTTTTTCAATGAATATTTTCAAAATATCAACTTTTTATAATTTTTACTAATAGAAAAATAAATATAATAAATGTCAAAATTATAAAATGAAATATGTGAAACAATTAACTAAGTAATCATCTTAGGATTTAGGGAGGATTTTGTTAGACAAAAATTGTATATATGTAGGTGTGTACTCATGTTATCACCTAATAGTTATTATTAATAAGTGAAGCGAAAATTGATAATTCTACTATTATAAATAAGGTGAATTCTAACCACTAGACTACCTGATAAAAAAAAAATTGATTTGAACTCCTTCTTTTGATATTAAAATTTTTGATACATTGTACGAAAAAAACGATATATAGATATAAGTAAGTAGAGGTCTAACTCTCCTCTAAAAAAAACAGTAGAGGTTCTAGGGTTTCGATTTTTACCGGATGAAAAACCTTGAAATTATATAATTAGTTATTCTATCTTTTGAAATTTAGTGATGAAATGACTCATTAAAGTAAATATGACATGATTATCATAAAATTGAATCGACGTACATAGAAATTAGATCATCATCTCAAACTCCACAACTGATTTTATTCGCTAACCAGAGATAAGATTAAGCTTACTTGGGGAAAAAGGTTTATTTTTTATAGTCCAAAAATAAAATGGTGGGTGTTGTCTTTTCTTAATTGTCCTGCAATGTTGTTGGATGATGTTCATAGTTTGTACTAATTTGACAGCATTTCCTGTTGCTGCTTGAGACACGTGTATATAAGGTTTGTGTACTATCGTACACTTTGTTTATTATATATCCTCTTTTGCCTTCCAAAGAAAAAATATTTTATCAATATAAAGAATAACGCAGTCCGAGAAGCTATTGATATATTATATATCTACTTGTATTTTTCTCCATGCTTTCATTTATTTTAGGGCAAGAAGGCAATTAATTATCTCAAGATAAGAAAATGTGGGTATGTTACATAATAGTATAGTATTATTATATGTATGTATGGAAATGAGACATTTTTTTAGAGATATGGTGAAAGTGAAGTTGAAAGCCTGGACCTGTCTACCAAACTTATCAAGATTAATAAAAGATGGCCAAAAGACTAGTAATTAGGTCGGCAAACAAAAGTAGAAGGAAGCCAAAACAAACATGACTGAAATTAATACAACTTTGTTAGTTCTAGAATGTGACTGACGCAATTATGGGTATGAATTGGCAGGTCTGAGTCTGAGACTACAGGGCATCATCACCAATACAAAGCAAAGACCATTCCAAATAATGTTATGTTTGTGCCTCATCTACATTAATGCCGTTTTGGTTGGTTAGACATTATTTTATCCTTTTTCCTTTTACGGAATTAGTGATCGAGCTAGGATAATTTACCAATTAATCCAAGCATATGATTGAACACATGTTTACAAATTCAAGTAGCTGGGTAAACACTGTACTGCATGCCAAATTTATATCGATCAGAAAAAGTACAATTAGTTACGCAAGTGACTTTTTATTTTCAACCCTTCTCTCCCTTGACCGATAAAAAAACCGGTGCATTCATGAGTGTAGTAAATGAGAATTCTGTCATCAGAAATTCAGTTATGGAATTGAAGGCCATGTCTGGACGAACAATTTTGGAAATGATAGTGGCCATTTTCTAACTTGTCATCTATGCTTCCAACATACTGGCATGAATGAGAGCTCTACCATGACCCTTAGATGATATATAGTAGGTTAGAGTTAAAAGTCTAATATTGCTTAAGAAAATGAAGGTTGGACATTTTATAAATGAGAAGACTTATATATATACTAGGTTTGGAGTTAAAGTGTGATACCCAACTCATTTGTGTGGTTGCTTTTGATCCAATATGGACAATCATTCAGCTCCTCCATAATTCAATAATGGTATCAGAGTCATGGTTCGACTGACTCCTTCTGTCAAAAGTCTTTCTGACCAACACAACATGAATGACGGTGCAAGTATGTCTATATGGATGTAAAAGCTTCCGCTTGAGGGGGAACATAATGGATTGAAGGACTCACACTTGAAGGAGATATTGTTGTTTAATAGCATGAGTTAGAAGTCATATTGCTTGAAAAAGTGGAGTTTTTTTTTAGGTTGAAAAAGTAGGGGTTGAACATTTTATAACTTATATGTCTCATAAACCTATTGTCTTAAGGTTTTGGGTTAGAGTGCGGTGTCTAACTTACTTGTGTGGTATCTGCACAAAAACTGCAGTAATCAGTTCACTAATCTTACAAAATCTTGAAGGGGAGCATAATGAATTGAAGGACTCACACTTGGGGGAAGATTGTTGTGTAGCAAATATGAGTTAGATGTTCCACGTTGCTTGAAAAAGTGTGGGTTGAACATTTTATAAGTGAGAAGACTTATAAACCTATAGTAACAAAGATTAATTAGGTTAAAGTGTGGTCTTCAACTCATTTGTGTGGCTGTTGTTGGTAAGTTCTCACGTGACCTAACACTTGGACTATTGTGTGGTTGCTCTTGATCCATTATTGATGATTCCCTGAACTCTCTCGATCCAACACTCGGATCACACTTCACTTATTTTAATATTAGAAAAATAAACACAATAAGATGGTTGAATTGTAGTCTAAAAATATTTTCTTTGAAATTTTTATTTAAAGTTCTTTTGAAAAATTGAGTGATAGACAATTAGTTTGTATTTATTTTGAAAAACCTTCAACAAAACAATTTTGTGAAAGAACGTGATAGTAAAAAAACTATATGCAAAACAGTAACAAGGTGATAAAGAACAAAGTAGATGCACAAGTCAATTTACACTAGTTCGTTATTAACTTAATAGTCACACTAGTCTCTTCCCTTTCAAAAAGATTTTTCCGCTATTCAAACACTAAATATAATTCTTGTTGGTATTTCATGCTTTCACTCAAGATATACGTCGCAACTTCTTAGGAACGACACAACCTTGACAATGATACAACTATTACAAGAAAATAGTGTCTCACTTCTTATTCTGATTATAATACCCGACATGAGTTATTCTTAAACTGTAGAAGGATGAGTTTAAACTTCTGACTAATTTTTTGACTCATAACCCTCTCCTTACATTAGAACCCACTAATGTCTTATGCAAGTTCATACTTCTTAAAGATTTTTCAAACGTTAATTTCTCAAATCACAATCAAATAATCCAATATTTCTAAAGCTATTATTTGATTGAACAAGTATACCAAATCAAGTCAAAAAGTTATTGCTGGTAATCATTTAAGACTTCGAATCAGTTCATACTTTTGTAAACAACATTCAGAACATATATACCGAATAATACTAGATTTATAACTGCATAAAATAGTGTTAGCAGTTATATGGTTCAAACAACTTGAAATAAATTCATCTAAGACCTAATCAAAAGGAATTTAGTTTTTTTGGTGGTGGTTGGGGTTCGAAACCCGGACTTTGCATATAATATGCATTGTTCATACTAAATGAGTTAAGTTCACGAGGACAATCAAAAGGAATTTAGTTACTCATGACTAAAACATTCCTAACTAGAGAGACATTACATGAAACAAGGGGGACAAATAGTCTTCAGTGGTGTAAACACCTCAAAATTCAATCACTTGGAATTTCAATTCAATTCATAGCCCCAAAAATTTGAACCCTCCTTTAGAAACCATGTTTGGCTTTTATAGATAAGGTTTTGGAATAGCTCAATTGCGCCACAATGTTCCTAGATCATGGTGCGATTCTTCATTACTCATACGTGTCACTGTTCATAGAGAAAAAATCGCGTCATGATGCTTACAAATTGTGTCATGGTTGTTCATAAAATTTGAATTTCATTTTTGGTGTTCCTCAAATCGTGTCGTGATGAATATCAATTGTGCTACGATTTTTGACGAATTGAAATCAGAAAATTTGAGCATAAATCGAGTTGCGATGTCGTATAATTGTGGCATGATTCTTCATAACCTACTCTTTGATTTTCATCCTTATTTCAGTATCCAAATAGCCTATAACTCACTCACATTTAGCTAAAAGATATTGAAAATGTGTTAAAATAACTAATATAATAAAGTGTCATCAATGATAGATAATCGAAGTTGAACTCATAATCCACATGATGATTCCTCGTATTGATGAAAATGAGGTTTTGAAATCATTAGATAAAACTTCAGGACCAGATGAAGTGATAGCTGTTTAAAGCAGATTGAGGGTTGTTAATTGAGCAGATGATGCATAATTTAGACAAGGAAATGATATTTTAGAATTGGCTAAATTATATCATAGGTCCTTTAAGTTTATTATAACAAGTTGGTTTTTTAAGTTTATTTTAGTGTTTTTTCGTACCACTTAAGTCATTTAAGTTATTTAATTTTTTTAAAGAAGTTATTTAATCGTAAATGTCTCTTTTCTTAATTCCGCTGTTTTAGATTTTACTCCCTCCGTCCCAAATTGTAAGTAGTCTTAGGGGAAAAAATTTGTCTCAAATTATATATCGTTTTACAATACCAATGCATCATTAATGTTACTTTTCCTATTTTAACCTTAATTATTTGTTATTATCTCTTCTTTCAATTTTTTCATTTATCTTTCCAATATATTTATTAAGGACAATTTTGTAAAATAACTCATAATATTTCTTTTTTACACAATATTAATTGTATTTCTTAATATGTGTGAAATGTCCAAAACATCATACAATTTGCAACGGAGGGAGTATTGATCAAGGGATATGAGATATTCCTTCCTTATCCTATGCTCATGATGTTTTGGTTTTGGAAACTTCTAAATTTTCACCTCCATCGTAGAATTGCGCCCTCTCTATTAGCTTTAGCAAAATCTACCTAGGAGTCATCACAAATAATGAGGAGCATTAATCTCAAAATTTTCCACCGTCTTCGTTTTGAAAAATTAGCTTAATTTATGCTGAGAAATTCTAATATGGTCACAAGACCAAACAAATAGTGTTTGGTCACACACACATAAACAAGTATTTTTTTAATGATGTAAAGAAACTTGATAAGAAAATAATTAAATATTTTGAAGAACATATCTTCGTGTGAGTGTGTCCAAAGACTATTTATTTAGTCTTGTGACCATGGAAGAATAGTTCATGTATGTATGCCATTATGGTTTGCCCATTCTCGTGGTAGCCCATCTCTGTCGCCTTTCCTTAACAGTTTCAACCTTATTTTTCAACCTTAGGCATGATGCATCCATTTTTTGCAACCATTAAAAGACACTCTCTTTCTTAATTCTTACCGAATTATAAGATCTCTTCGTATTGTTCGGATCAGGTTTTTTTTTTAAAGTGTTTTTCTCCCTCATTAAAAGGAGAAGCTAACTTTTTTTTTTTTTTTTAAGGTGAAGCTAACTTGTAGGGGTTTGCACCGCGGTTTAAATCTTGAAGTGAAAAATCATTCGATCCAAACTAAAAACCGCATGTGATTTGGTTCTGTTTGGATGACTCTTTCAAAAGAATCTCATATGGCCCGATCTAATTATATGTTTTTTTATTTTGATTAGTTTTTAGATATTCAAAATACATTTGTAAAAAACTCTAATAGTATTAATATTGTACATACTCGATAAAATATATATTAAAAATTAACATTACGAGTCCCCGTGATTTTAACTCAGTTGGTAGGAACATTGCATAATTTATGCAGGGGTTGGAGTTCGAACTCAGACACCCTACTTCTCCACATTTAATTGTGTGAACTCCATCCACTAGACTACTAGACCAAAAGAAAAAATAACATTACGAAATAAAAATAATTGATTATTTTGAAACTTCATCAACATATCACTTCTATTAATCAAAGTGTAAAAGGGGTGTATCAATGTTTATGTAAATTTCCATATAGAATCTTTTGCTATGAAGTACAAACATATATACAAATATCGAACATGATACGATGCTTACACATCAACAATTTTTTGAAAAAATGATTATATTCAATGTAACCATATACATTTAGACACATCTAATCCAAATGTGTTGGTGCTTGAAAGTTTTTTCCTTCCTAGAGTTGATGATCCACATTTTTAATTATTTTTAATTAAAACTTTATGTTATATATATGGTTAATTTTATGTATTCAGCTTATTATTCTATTGCGAATCATGATGACATGCTTCCAAATTGTCATTCCTCTAAGATTTGGATGGTCAAGAGTGGACCCCGGTATCATCATGTTGAGAAGCAAATCTTAGTTGGTTACAACTTTAAAAAAAAAAAAAAAAGTAGTATACATAAATGAAAAAAATTAGTGAAGAAAAATGACGTGGAAGTTTGAAGTCTTACTTTGAATGGTAAAGTGAATGTTGAACGATATATATGTGATAAATTCATATAGCTGATATTTTAAAGTTTTAAAAAAAGATGTGTTGTTGTTGTTATTATTTTTCTTTTTTTGTGTTTGATTTTATCTCAATGTGGAGCAAGTGTTAATTAAACCTCAAATGAAAAATATTTTAACACATCAATATTTTCCTCAAATATGAGTCATTCATTCATTCATCTAGATTTTTTCTTATCTTTTATGGAAAGTTGCTCACAATACCTTAATGACTAATTGTTGACGAGATGTCTCGGATTGACTTTGATTGATCCTAGTTGTGGCTTCGCTTATGAATAATAATTTATGGAGCTGGTGTTTTATGGGATCATCGTGAATCTGTTTTGCCTCTGATTTTGGGTATTTGCAACATAGCTGAATCATGGATAGTTCTATTTTTTGGTATTAATATTGCTTTGGAGCGGGGCCTTTGTAAGATTATTGCTTCAAGAGTAGGCGTGGTAATTGGGCAGGGTGGGGACAGGTTTTATCTTCTCCGTTCCTATACCCTATTCACATATTCTTACCCGCTACCCTATGTATACTCAGTGGGATGAGAAATCGAATCTCATCTCTGTCTCTGATGGGTTCGAGTATCTCATCCCCGTAGTGGATATATTTTTATTAATAAAAATAAAAGTATTTTCCATCCCCGAGTGCAATGTTATAATGCATTATCCAACAAAGAGATGATGATGATCGATGACTATGGTGATGGAGAAGAGAGAGGCCGAGATTGTGAGATATGGAAGGAGAAAAGAGAGAACTATGATAACTGAAAGATTGAGACTCTAACCGTGTAAGTGAAATGGTTTAGAGTTTTAGTTTCTATTTATAAAAAAAGGGATAATAAATTGATTTTCTACTGCGCTAACACATGCGATTATTTTATTATGTTTGTTTATATAATTTTGATTATAAACTTTAAATTTTAAAATATTAATAGAAATTATTGATATATTGATTTATAAACAAAATATTGTCAAGGCATATAACAAAATTATTTATGAACTTAACATGTTTTAGTTTGCTTGCATATAAAATAACGATCATTTATTGTTTATTCTAATAGTAATTAGTAACATCATAACATAAATGTATAAATAATATGTTATGTAAAAGAAACATTGATATGATTGCAATAAAAGAATGGAAAATTCTATGATGAAGTCGTGAAAAAGACTTTTCTAATGAAGCTAACACTATAACATCAAAAGTGTAGTGAGTAACACCACACTGTTTGTACAGTGGCATCAAAAGTTCAGTTCCCATAGTATCATCAATTCATCAGATTAACAAGACTACACTTAATCTAATTTTATCCTACATTGTTTTAAGTGTTACACCCCATAAAGTGTAACACTTAAGACTATCACATAATATCATCAAATTTGTTTGCATGTTAAAGATGCCAACGATAAAATAGTACCTGTAAGTCCAAGATGTTGCAAGCATTACTAGATGAATTACTATTGATCATTAATCAGTAATAAACAATTTAAAAATGAATCAAACATTAAAATCAAAATTAACTTTTTCAAAAAAGTCAGTTTTCTGATTACACCGTAGAAGCTCCCTAAAAGAATATCTTTAAAAAAAACTACATTTTTCGTAAAGTCTCCATTTTCTCCTTCTATTTTTCCTTCTTTAATGAGAACTTTTGTTGAATTTTGAAAAACTCCTCTTGATAAAGCTACATATAATTGACCGTGGCTGAAAACATGTCGTGGAAGATAGATTCCGACATTGGGGATGGTTTGCCCTTGTGACTTATGTATGGTAATAACAAAACTTAGTCTAACGGAAAACTATTTTCTTCTAAGCACAAAAGGAAGTCCTGAACTCGCATTTGTTTTTAATTTAATTCTGAGCAAGAATGCTCTTTTTCAAGCGTTGCTTCCTGTTAGGATTTCCACATCCAACATATTCTTAAATAAACCACGACATAACAATTGCGTCCCATTGCAGAGGCCATATCTAGGGTCTATGTTTCGCAACAACATCAAAGGTTTACCTTTTTTTACCTTTAAAATATGTGTTGGGATACTTCCTTGAGCAATTGTGTTTAAGAATTCCTGTTAATATAAGTTATGAGTATCCCCTTCAACCTCGTCAAATGACAACAAATTATGTTCTTCTCCTGAAAGCTGATTGATAATTATGTCATTCAATTTTTGAACATCATCATTTGTAGGTGTAATTATGGCTCTTTCGACCATATATGATGCATCCCATCCATGCAAATCTAATTGTGGAAAAATATGATCAATAAGAGTTTGCATTGACTGCTCGACTTTGATTAGTTTTAACATGAAAAAAAAAAAGAAAAAAACTTACAGGTTAATTTTGAATTCTGATGCAGAAGGCTGAAAGAGGTTGAGAAAAACTAAACAATGCGGGAACGAACTATGAACTGTGAGAACTCTACTTATTCATATTTACTATTTAATATAGTGCTTATTCATATTTAATATCTAATATAGTGCTAACAAATCTTTTTCTAAAATATTTTGAGTCCTAATCTTTTTTTAGAGGATTTAAAGTCTAATCTTTAACATTATTTTTAGCTCACGTTTGTTACTAATCTTTTTTAAAGGATTTAAAGTCCAATATTTAACAATAATTTTTGCTCATGTTTGTTACTAATTTTTTTTAGAGGATTTAAAATTCAATCTTTAAATTATTTTTTCTCACGTTTGTTACTAACTTTTTTTTAAAAGGATTTGAAGTCCAATTTCTAACATTATTTTTTGCTCACGTTTGTTACTAATCTTTTTTTAGAGGATTTAAAGTTCAATCTTTAACATTTTTTTTTGCTCACGTTTGTTACATTTGTTTTAATATTTAAATTAAATTTATTCTTATCTATTTGTTACATGTGTTATTTGTATTTAAAATTAAGGGTATTTTTGGAAAGAAAGGTCCAACTCAAAAGTGTTGAAAGAGGTAGTTTTCTTTATATATAGCATAGAAGATATTTAGTTCAAAACCAAGGAGGTATATTTCCATTAAATAACAAAACAAATATTAAGCAAAAGCAAGACGAAGTGAAATTCCTTTTCCTTAAATAAAAAAATAAAAACATACAAGGTGAATTAGTATATGGTGACTGCAAATGAATTAACGAAGCATATTTATAAAAAAAAAATGTGATCACGAGCCATATTTGTTTTTTTTTTAAGGTCAAGAGGCAAATTACTAATGTGTTATTTTAAATTATAAGAGTAGTAATAAATTATAATGGGTAATGCACAAAAAAAATTATAATGGGTAAAATTGGATTTTAGATAAAATAATAAGGGTAAAAAGGATGAAAAGATGATAAGTTATAAGTTATAAGCTCAAACGCTACTTGGAACATCGTTTGAAAAATAGCTTATAAGATCGTGAAATAAGCTATAAGCTCGTGGTGAAAAAACATTACCAAACATAGCTTTTTTTGTCAAACAAGATTATAAGCTATTCGCTATTCGCTATAAGCTCATTTTATGGTCTTACCAAAGAGACCCGTAGTTTCTGCGTTTTTTAGTTTTTTTGGGATGGCTTGATTTGTTTCTCGAATGGTTTCTAGTTGGAGAAAAAAAACACTATTGTTCTTTGTTTGATTGTACTACTTATATATATTTAAATTATTAACCTATTATGTATCTAAATGTAAATCTTATTCGAAAAAAATTTGACTACCAATATAAATTATGTTAGATTAGAATACATTAACTGACTTTTTATAAAAAAAAATATTCTAAATTTGTTTAGTATCTTTTCGTGCCATTATTTAATTAAAACATTCATTAAAAAATAATTTTCGAACATCATGAATAGACAAATAAAAGAAATGTAGAACACAATCAATCTTTTTTTTTTTTTTTGAGCAAACAATCAATCTTTTTTGACAAAACAATTAATATTTTTTGTTATGTGTGAAATTGTAGTTGAAAAAAGTTGGTCAAATATTTAAATATTAAGGCCAATCTTACTCTTTGAGTTGGTCTTTGGGTCAACTTCAGAAAGAGTTTGTTGGTGGAAATCAATGTGAGTTTATCTTGATTGAAGGATGTAGCGAGGTTGCTCAATTGTAAATTGGCTAAAACACCATTTAAATATATGGATCTCCAACCTAGTGATGATCCTAGAAAGAGAGCATTCTGAAATCCGATAATTGAGATAGTTAGAAGTATATTGTCGATGTGCAAATCTCGAATCTTGTCTTTAAGAGGTTGATTGGTTTTTCTTAAAGTTGTCTTGTATGTCCTTCTGATTTATTTTTACAAGGCTCTTTTGTGCACCATTTCAAAGATTTAGATAAGTTGCGTTTACAAAATTACAACCCTTAACATGTCTAGATGTTTTTGACCCTTGAAGTAGGTAGTTTTAGGTATATGTTTGCGCTGCCTTTGTCGTTATTCCGTTGTGTTTTTCTCTTTGGAGCCCATCCTGTGCTTTAAAGAGTTTTTAATGAATTTTTGCTTTTGTCTTTTATGTTGTGGAGGTGATAAAAATGTCGTCCCGTAAGTGTAACTCAGTTAGTAGCTACCATAGATAATTTGTGCAGGGGTCGGGGTTCGAACTCCGGATTCCGCACTTCTCCACACGTAATGTGTGTGGATCTAACCCCTAGACTACTTGACCAAAAAAAAATGTCGTAGGATCGACGTTCTGCCGACGAAATACTCTTTAGATTTTAAAATAATTGAGTCATTTGTAATAAAATATTATCTCAAAATAATTGATCCATTTTACTTTTCATCCAATATTAATTACTTTTTTCAATTATACACTATAATTTTTTTTTTGTCAGGTAGCCTAGTGGCTAGAATTCACCTTATAAAATGAATAAGTGGGGTGTTCGGGTTCGAACCCCGGCCCCTGCATATAATAATGCATTGTCCTACCAACTGTGTTATGCTCACGGGACAATTATACACTATAATTAATACTACTTTTGTCATTCCTAATTCAACATCATTCACCTTGCATTTATTATAATGGTGAATGCACCAATATACTTGACAAAGACACCCAACATTTTTCTCTCTTTCACTTATAATTGTTTCTTAATATGTGTGAAATGAACAAAAGACTCACATATTATAAGACAGAGAATATAACAACTATCATCGAGAATATAAGGATGATTTGTCCATCAAAATGAAGGAGTTAAGAAATAAAATGATAAAAGCCAAGCACCGGAGTAGCCTTTCAATAGTATGAGGTAGTCAAGGTTACCCCAAAAAAAAATCTTGAATAGGTTGGAATGTTTTTATATTTAGCAATCACAAATAAATTTATTTGTTGAAAATTAGCATCAATAAAAAAAAATTACTACATGATTGATAGATTTATTTGTATTAATTCAACAAATATAGAGAAAACTTTTTTAAGAATAAAAGTTTTCTAAACAATACATAGTCTGAAACAAATTAAACCGATAATAAGTTTTTTGCAAATAACTTATTTGATTACATTGAAAAGTATATAATTAGTCTATTTAATATACAATCAGTTATGAATAAAATTGACTTTTTGAAACATGTTGTGCCCAATTTTTCTAAATAGTCTGTCCGCTTCATTTTCTTTGTTATTGCTTTAATTTACATTTCATGTAAAAACAAATTATTTTGATTTTTTGTTAACATATATTGGTTGTGTTTAGGACTAAATTTGGATTTAGACTCTAGAATATTCACTATTTTTAAGTTAGATTTCTAAAATTTTGTTTAATTTTAGCTCTTAATGTGTTGTTATTGAAATTAAATGCATGGCTAAAAACACTCTTTTTTATTGTAAAAATTTGCGACAAAAATGGAATAATTTTTTCATAGTGATGACTAAACCTAAAATGTAATAATTTATTGGACTAAAATTATATTTTACATTATTTAAAAAAAAATTGGCTCTGCTTGAAATTTGTGTTAATTAACTTCTTCGCCGTTGGAGTCAAAAGTTTAATCTCCAACTGCAATATAAAAAACTAACGATACTAATTGTTTGTTTGAAAAACCTAGGGTGCGTTTGATTTGCAAAAAGATAGATATCAGACAGAACAATACAGTACAAGTGTCTAAGTTACTGGACAACTTTTTATACTTTACTGTGTTTGATAAATGGTGCACAGAACAAACAGTTGTGTACTATACCTTGTTTGATATGTTAATGTATTGGACAAAATAATACAAAATTGACTATAATACCCTTTATGATGTGAAATGTTTGATTTGCACTATGTAAAAAACCAAATTTTTGAAACTTTTCAACTATTTTATTTATTATTATATTATAATAATATTATTAACACACTTGAAAATTATTTAAGCAATATAAATTTATTAATATACAAAGGAAAACTACTTCGTAGGGGTGGACATATACCAAGAAAAACTACATAAAGAAAGACAATAAAAAAATTAAATATAAGAAAAAAATAATATATAAAATAAATGAATCAAAAAATACATTTTTTAATTTTTTTTTACACATGCATAAAATAGGATTAAAACAAAAATCAAAGAAAAGATTGTATCAAAGATAAACGTGTCTAGTGTGAGAAAAATAAAAAAAAAAGGTGGCTTTTGATCTTTGACAAACATGTGATTCTCTATTGAAGGAACACAGACCATACACGTTAATGGAGGCAAAATATGAATGAAAAAGTACAAAAAAAGCATAGTAAACAAACACTTGCAAAAAAACAATTATTAAACAAAGAAAGAGATGAATGTAGCAGCTATGAGCAGAAGCAATCTTTCGAAGGGTATGACGTGAGATAAAGCAAAAAATATTAACCAAAGAAATGTAAAAAAAAACGCACAAAAAACTGTTGCCTGACAAACAGAGATGCAGCCGCAGTTAATTCAGCAAGTACGACGTGAACAGTAGTGTGAAGAAGTTGAGAAAGCAAGAAAACTTAGTACTCTTCCGTCCCATAATATTTGACACAGTTGATTTTATTACGCATGCTAATGCATAACTTTGAGCTTAAATATCTTGAATAATATATTAGAAAAAATTATGAAAATTTGATATTTTGAAAATATTCATCGAGACGAATCTAACGACATTTTATATGATATTATTTATCTTTGTATATGAGTAGAAAAATACGGTCAAAGTAAGTTAGGTCAAAATTAAAATTTTTTAAATAGGTCATCTATTGCGGAACGGAGGGAGTAACCAAGGGATAAAAGCATATATTTAGTTTAGTAATCCGCTGGACAAAAAGTTGTCCCCAACTAAAGTGGTGGACAAAAAGCGGCTACTTGCCCAGTCCATGGTTATTTATTTTGTGCTGTCCTATTTTGTTTTAACAAATCAAACGCGGTACAAATATTTTTGTCCTGTCCAGTCCCTTACTTTTTAACAAATCAAACGCACTTTTAGTTTTATGATGACATTGAACACGTTAGCTTAAAACTCCAATGATGAGCTTTGCAAAATTCAACGTGAACCTTGGGATACAAGAAAAAGTCAATCATCGTGCATATTAGTTTCAAGGTGACATTGATGTATTTGATCAAATCAATTTTTATTTTTTTTTAAGGTTGGAGAGAATATAGCTTTTGTAAAATCACATTAGATTATTATACAAAACTATGTCGGAGTATTGGTGTACACTGTAGATATTGGTCAAAGAATTAAACCAAACTGTCTGAAAATATGATACCATGAGTGACCACGTAAGTCATAGACTATGCATGGTTCAGATGAATGCCTCGATCCAAAGCTTGAATGCATTGAGTTTATGGAAGAATATTAATTGAATAGAACAAGATGGGTCGGTAGGACAAGAAGATCATAAGGATGGTTAAAACTAAAATTTTGATGTTGATTCATTATTGTACTTCTGCAGTAGCAGTAGGGTTTGCAATTTACATGCATGAGTTAAAAAAAAGAGACACCTCTTTCTTTAGTTTTTAATACGCCATGTGGATTTAGCAGATCATTAATAATTTATGGGTAATAGCCAGTTGGCAATTGTTGTTCACGTTAGATTTATTTGGTTGTTGAAATTAAATTTTAATATACTAGTACCTTTTACTTCTGTTGGAATTTATTTAGGTGTGCTGTACCATTTTGGCTTTTCTAAGGGATCATATGGTATGGAAAAAGTATGAGTATGACATTTTCTGAGTCAATCATATATAACTTCTTATCAGATCTCTCTGTGTGCAATTATTACAAAGTATGGTAATCGCAGATTGAATTAACTCTCATGTCTTTTTCACTAAAGTAAACGTACATTTTTTAATATATATATATATATAGGCCAGCAACTAAGGCCTCCATAAAAATGAAACTTTTTTCTGATATTATATTTTATAGAAATAAAATTTAATGATGTAGGCACTCACAAGAAAAGAAAAAGGAACATTTCCAATAGACTACTAAAAACGGTGAGTGTTTTTAATAGCTTATAAGTTATGGTTGAAAAAGACATGATTAGAAGATAATACTACTATATTAGGAAGATTTGTAGAATATTGCTATAATTTTGAGATCAAATGTCTGGCCCATTATTGTTAGTGTTACTTCTTTGATTGAAACCACACAACAAATATTAAAGAAGCAAAGACTGGAATTATTAGCTGTTAGAGGAAAAGCAGAAGCTTCAGATCTGGAAAATCATTACATCTCTTAACTTCAATTGTAAATGATGACTGATACTGGAAAGGAATCGCTGCCCATATATATGTTGTTGACACAGAGATATAAATAGAAGAAACCGATTGAGATTACTATCTCCAAACATAAGTAAAAACATAAGACACTCTTTCCAAACACATGTCTCAATAGTTTAACATCTTTCAGTTTCACATTCTTACCTTTGAGATAGTGACATGATCGACCAACGTTGATTTAATAAAAACAAGATATAGCGAATATATAATTTTACAAGATGTTAGAACGTTGCTGATATATATATATAAATTCCTTATAGCTAATATATGTCAAGATGCTTATCGGGTTGTCAAACATGTAATACTTCCTTCGTCTTAAAATACGTATCATTTACTAAAATATTTTTATATTTACACATGATCATATAAATATACATCCAATCCTTCTAATCCTATCTCTGCATTTTCACTAATTCTCTTCACCCACTTTCTAATTCCAGCTACACATTTTTCTATAAAGATAATGTGTACCGTAAATTTGTAATTTATGACACATTTTCAAACACGGAGATAGATATAAGTATAAAAAACACGGTAAAATGCATATTTAAAGGTACATGTTTTAGACGTGCATCATACACTAATATATATTTATTTTTTTATAAAATTATGTAAATTAATAGTTTTGTGTGTACGTTTTTTAATAAAAAAATGTAGTGTAAACTAAAAATTTTAATGTATGCTTTTTTTTAAGCTTACTACGTATAAATGAACATTGGTGTAAAATGTGGTTGTGTTATGCGTGTAAGAATTCAGCGTGCTTAGGCGATGGTGAGTTAGTGAGGAGTAAAGTTCTTCTTCATTTCTTAAATGAAATAGATATCTCTATTATTATAATTTTGGTGTATAAATATCTAATTAATGTCATCAATTTTAAAAATATGTGTGTTGAGATGTGACTCAAAAATGGTTTTGGAAAAAGTTTAGACGTGACACAATTTGGCAACCGTGTCACGATTTCTGATGTCGAATGCAAGGTTGCTCCTGAGGCCAAATCGTGACTCGATTTGGGAAAACGTGACACAATTTGTGGATAAGATTTGTGTACCTTGGGTCGTACACAATGAACCGTGACACGATTTTGGCAACCGTGACATAATTTTGACAGATCTGAAACATTATTTTAGCACTTCATGACCCATTTGTTGGGTAAGCTTGGCGAATCTCATGGAAACCAAAGGAGGGAACTTTTAGGGTTTTAGATACTAAAGGTTGAGAGTCTTTGGGTGAGGTTCAAAGCTTCAAGATGTGAATCTTAGAGAACCAAAAGAGGGGGCTCTTGGGAAAGGGTTGGTGCCTTTTGGGGAAGATTCATGGGGTTGAGAAACACATGAGTGGAGAGTCTTTTGTGAGCAACTTGGGTGAGTCTTGTGAAACCAAAAGAGAAGATCCCTAGTGAAATTAAAGGCTAAGGGTTGGTTCTCTTTTGGGGGTTAGATTCTAGAGTTGGGAAACAATTGTAAACACCTTGGTGAGTGAAAATCATTGAGTGTCTTGTTCATTGGTGAGATTGGAAAAATAAGTAGAAATTAGGGTTGTTCTTTGTGAGCTTGTTGAAGCTAATTTCTTGTAACTCATTTGTATCACTTTTGTAAGAACTCATTGATAGTGGATTGGAGAGATCAATCTCTCCCCCATAGTAGGTCAAGTTGGACCGAACTGGGTGAACAACTTCTTGGTATTGTTATCTATTTCTCTACTCTCTTTATCTTGTTTATTCTTTGGTTGGATTGTTGTTTTGCTATGCACTTTGGTTTCTAGATTAGGTCTAGATTGTTGTTGTTGCTTGTGGTTATTTTGGTTGTTGGTTGCCATTGATACTTGTTCCACAAATCTAAATTTCATTGATGTAAAGTTTGAAATTGACCGAATTCACAACAATGTGCATTTATATTATGTATTATTCCAAAACTATAGTAATGGACACAACCATTTATTTTAAGAAATGAAGAAGATCTCTACTTGTTAGCGAGGTAATTGTGAAGTATTAGTCAAGATCCTCTCTATCTCATCTAAAAAAATTCTATCCATTTCTAAAAACAAATGGAAATGTTCAATATTATAAATTGTTAAATTAATTATACAACAAAACTATAATAATGTACATCTCCATTTATTTTCAAAAGATGAGGAGGATCCCAACTCATGAAGTATGTGTAGTATATAGCGTGCATGTTTGGATAGCAGTGACATTTTTACGATCATGGTGGTACCGTGATTTTATTTGCCATGAATTGTAATGGTTCATCGTTATCATACCATTTATTTCGATGGTTCATCGTATAAATGAAATACATTACCAAATTAAATAAGTACTCCTTCCATACAAGGTGTGTGAAAGAGGACTCATAGAAAATTTAATAATGTCATTACAAAGGAAATCCACAAAGAAGAAATAAGAAAAACTAAGATACAACAGCAAAACAATGAATATGGTTAAGCCTCTAGAAGTGATAATCAAAATCGAACGTAACCTATATTAATTTCAACCACCACAATGAATGAAACTTAACTTTTTTCACTTAAAGATTGCAAGTGTTCATCCTTTTGCTGAAAAAATATGTCTATTTCTCTCTCTTTTTCCAAATTACCCACACCACTAAAAGCCAAATAATATTAAAAGTCAATCATACATGTTTCGAATAACCACCTAAACTACCAAACTGAATGAGTTGATCCATTAAGGTAGCTTGTGTTGTCGTTGAAACTCCTAACTAGCATGAAACCAGCAACCAAATTTCTACCATAAAAATCACCTCTCACAAATAAAAGATCATTGTCTTCATTCATACCACAAGCTCATGTGCAAATTTGACCATTAATAGAAAGAACCCTATGCCTTATCGAATCATCCTTAGTAGGCACAGATTTAAGAAGCAAACGTAAAAAAAAAATTAAGCGGAACCTCTTTTAACCACATGACAGGATTATTATGCGGATAATTGTCGTTATCCACCACTATAAGTTGTTATAAGCACCGCACACCGTGTAACAATGTGAAGAATGTAACTTCCAAACTCATTGATCCTCCACGTCAACCTGCAAAACAATTGAGGTTAACAGCTCAACACAATCCTCCACCAACTCCTCCTCCCAAACAAACAACCCTTTACGTCACTTCCACGCCTCTCCATTCACCTCTAACCAAAAGATTTCATAACAGCTACATACACCAATTAGTTTTCAGATAAATCATAGATTTCTGCTCTACCTCCAGCACATTTTGTTCGCGCCCAGCATGATTTCCAAATATACCCCTGCGTGAGTTAAGTCACACTGCGTGACTTAACTCACACACCTTATAAGCTCTGCGTGACTTAAGTCACGCACCACTGGCATGTGCGCGAGTTAACTCACACACGTTGACCGGTGGTCAGAGCTGAAGAACATACGTTTTTTTGTCTTTGATCAGGTTTTCAACATTCAATTTACACGTTTTTAACTACTTTTACACATTTTTTATGACCACATTTATGGTAGATACAAACTAGATTATCGACTAATACCTCAATTTCGACCTTGAATTTTAACGCATCGGCCAAATTCGTCCCTGAATTTTGCGAAATAGCTATTTAGTCCCTGAATTTACAAAATGTCAATCAAATCAGTCCCTCCGTCAAGTTGGTCTGTTAACGGAGGTGACGTGTAACGTTAACCTCTTACAAGGCTTAACACGTCAGATGCCACGTAAGCAGGGATCAAATTGATTGATTTACAGAAAATTTCCAAGGACCAAATTGATGGATTTTCAAAAAATTGCCAAGGACCAAATTGATTGATTTTCAGAAAATTCCCAACAGCTCTTTCTCTTTAACGCGTCGTTCTTCCCCAAATATATAAATTTGAAACCCTAATGTTATAATTTGTCACCTAGAGTTCAAAATCCCCCAAAATTCTTCCATGAATTGATGTCAATGTTCTTCCCCAATTCAAAAAACTTAAAACCCT
>Ga0315913_1001266_pt1 | contig 27258 bp, 12 predicted proteins | sample MpolsnodulesMG_FD_207736 | JGI IMG/M metagenome (GOLD analysis project Ga0315913, IMG submission 207736) | Medicago polymorpha root nodule microbial communities from Los Angeles, California, United States - small nodules | ecosystem: Host-associated > Plants > Roots > Nodule | place: USA...
TTTTGTCAGGTAAGGATCCCATCCAAGCAGGAGGCAACATGCCTGTTTGCTCATGGACAGTCTTAAACAGAGGTGGCAACATCTTGTAGACACCAGCAACTTCTTTCATACCCATGGCACCTTCAGTTATTCCCCCACTATTATCACCACCATTAGTCCAAATACTAATCTTAGGCTCAAGTCCGCGTACCGCCTCGGCATTAATCTTAGCAATCTCTTGAAACATGCCACCATTTATCATCAAGTAATCCCTTACAGCTGTGTAGTTGTTTCCAAGTGCATTGAGAAGTGTACTTACATATGCTCCTTGAGCATTCCCAAGTGTCACAATCCCCTCTGCTTCTTTTTTCTTTGCGTATAGCTCTGCTTCGGCTTCTTGCTTGCGAGCATAAAATGTGGAATCTGCCAATGCTTTTTGCGCTTCTGCCTCTGCCTTCTTCTCATACAGAATTGCTTCTGCCTCTTTTTGTTTCTTGTATAATTCCCAGTTAGCCTCTTGCACCTACAATACAACACCCAGAATTTCAACCAGCACTCAAAAAATAAACATTGAAAATCATTTGTCCAGTATACAACATACTTGTTATGTTTTACTTTTAATTAACTATTTCATGTTAAAAAAATTGACACAGTTGGTGGTGATAATTTAAAATTCTTCAATATATATGCCATTTACCTACCGTATGTCAAACTTTTTCTAATCGAAACAAAACATAGGACTTGCTAACTCAACAAACTTGAGTAAAAGTACACAAAATAATAGCAAGGGATCCATGATTTAGACTTGGCATGTTCTTAACAAAACTAATTTGGAACAAAACTGTCATGATACTACTTTTATATGAAAATACCAAATGATTTAGTTTTATAATGATACAGAAATTTAGCAAATGATATATGTTCAACATCGCAATCTTCCATGATGAAAGTTTAGTCAGATAATTATACCATCTTTTTATATCAATGTATGCACATATATACAGTTTATTTACAAGGTCTTAGCTCTGAATTTGCGGCCCCAATTAGCACTTTGCTACTTCTTCTTGTATAATGTTTAATTTGTCGATTGGGGGCCTCTGCCTTTTGAGAAACAAACAATCAAAACCCAACTGCGATCTCATTATAGTTTAATAAAAGGCAAAGTAGGGACATTGAATTTTCAATTCCCATCTATGATCTTTGTAAATATGCAGTGCACAGACCTAGGACTATTGTATATTGAACCAATCACCAAGGTTGTAAAATACTGTTAAATTTTTTAAAAAAATTTAGCGGCAACAAATAAACTACACAAAAAAAAAAACAATTATTTAAAAAAGCAAATTGATTACTCCATATAACATAATCAGTTGATCTTTCAAAAAAAAAAATAACATAATCAGTTGAGTAAAGTATACTTAAGATTATAACATGGGTAGATTAGTTCTGAAAAAATTTGTATCATTTATTTAGCCTTTAAAATATGAAAAAATATCCCTGAATTAATCTTCTATCACTCTTTTATTTTATTTTTTTCGACTCAAAGACTCATGTCACTCAGTTGGTTAAATTTGAAAAGGGCCAAGAGTCCAACCTAAACATCTCAATAGATATTAATTAGTCTCATTGTATGCCAAAAAACAAACTGTAATTACAGTGACTTAATTGAAGTATTACTCTTGTTGCTTGGTGCTAGTAAAACAATTTGAATAGTAATTAATAAATTAAAGAATAAGTTATAGTTGCATGGACTAACCTTGGTTTCATACTGAACACTAGCTTTGCTAAGTAAATCAGCTTTGAGCTTCTCAGTAGTTGTCAGAGCATTCATCTTCTCAACCTCGCCTTGTAACTCAGCTTCCCTTAGAGCCACAGCCTTCTTCGCCTCAACTTCAGCCACCTGAGCCGCCTTGGTCCAAGCCGCCTTCTTCTTGGCCAACTCAGAATTAGCTTGAGCCACCTCAGCCTCTCTCTGATTCTCAAAAACTTTCACTTCAGTCCTCACTTTAACTCCCTGCTTCTCACTTTCACCAGCCCTCTGCATCGCAATAACCTTCGTCTCTGCATCAATTTTCGCTGCATTCTGGATCGTTTGTCCTTCCCTCAATTTCGAACCAATCTCACCTTTCATCTTAGCTTCTGACACGTCAACCCTAGCTTGATTCGCTGCTTCCATCTGCGTCTTTTGTCCCAGATATGAGAAATACTCGTGACCAGGCACATCCACCAATTGCTTAACATTCGCATTGTAAATCAATAATCCGAATTGATTCAACTCAAGTTGAACTTTATCGAATACTTCCTGTTTAAACTGTTTTGTTCCTCTGAAAACCTCCTCCATCGTCATGGAAGCAGCAAGTACACGTGTCTCCCCTTCGATGATTCCTTGAACAAGTTCATTAACATGATTGGAGTGTCGATCATGAGGTGAAATAAGTTTGGCGTATTTGAGGAGACTTTCATGGTCGTCAACACGAGGACCAATAGTGAAGACGGCAGGGAGAACGAAAGGGAGTTTTTCGGCACTCATGGCTTGAACTTCGAAGGTATAGTTCACCGGTGAGAGGTCGAAGACCGTGCATGATTGACCGGGGAAAATCCATGCTTTCTTTTCGAGTTTTATGTCGTCGATTCCGGCACCAGTTATGGCAAGATATTCTGATGCTTTTGCTACCCGGTACATGTTGATTTTGGTTTGAATTTAGAAAAACTAGAATAAGAAAATTGAAACATTCAAAAGAAAGAATTGTGAAAATCGATTACGGATGAAGAGACTGTGTTATTCTTTCTTAGGGTTTATGTATTTATATATAGAGAGAGTTTGTTGCTAATAATAGCAAAAACAAAAGTTTGTTACTGGAGAGGAATCGCACCAGAAACTCAATTCTCCTATCATTAAGCAAACCAGGAGAAACAGAATTCTTCTACCATTAAGGAACTGAATTAATTTATCTCAATCTCTTAACCAAAGGAAAATTTGAGAAAATTCAAGGAATACATACAGAAGGCCTACATGGCAAAAGGCATTAAATCTACAATAGGCAGGGTCCAAAAAAAAAAAAAATCAGCGCCGACCTTCTCCCTGTTCACGTGAATATGCATAAATCTGCAGTTGAAGTAACGCAAATGATACACAGCAAGGAACTATTAAGAATCACGATGCAACTGCAACGATAGTTTAAAACCTTTCAAGATACTTTGGTTTAAAGCAAAAAAGAGATAAAAATATTGTCATGATATCATATTGTCATGATCATTTTATGAAGAAGAGCCTGGCATTAATAAATCCAGAAAAGGTCAACCATTAAAAAGGCAGTGTCAAACATGCAATTATGTCATAAGTATGGCATAGACCAAATAAGAAAAAGGAAATGTGAGTAAACTTAATATCACAGAATCTGAGGCAACAAGGTCATACATCAGTATTCCAGCATCTGCCAAGGCAAGAATAGCACATGAAGATCAATGAAAACATACTATGCTTAAAGATTTCAATTTCAATTAAATTCCAACTCTGACTGCTTCAACTAAAGATTTCAAATCAATTTCATATTTGCATAGATATTCTTTTATCTTCTCCATGAGTTGTTTTATTTTTCACTTGTAATTTTTAACAATGATATTCATCTTATTTATTGAATTTCAATTCTTCATTAAACCATTATTACACATGTAAGTAGTAGTCAAAAACAATTTCAACCAACTTTATTACTTCTAACAATTTTTCCAATACCAATGATTTTTATCAATGTATTTCTAGGTCTAAAAAGAATAAATAAAAAATTGATTTTATTTGATACATGTAAGATACTAAATATGGATATCTCTTGAGTCGAAATTTAAACTTTGATTTGTCATTTTGTGAGAGTTTAACCCCTCCACTTAAGTCAACCTCATTAGTAGAGCTGTCAAATATGGACCGGGCTAATGGGTCGGCCCATTATCCCATAATTTTGAGTTGGGCCTAAAAAACTAGCCCAAAAACACGCTCGGGCTTTTTTGGCCCAAGCCCATTTAGCCCATACAAAAATTGGGTCAGGCCGAGCTGGCCCATCGGGCTTCGGGCCGGCCCATTATTGTTATTTGATTTGATTTTTGTTAAAAAAATTGTATATTTTTGAAAAAAAATTATCAACTATTTTAAAATTTATTAATAAAAATGAATGAATTTAGCTTAAAGTTTTAAAATTTTAAAGTTTATAAATTATTAATTTGATTTAATTGAACGAATAATCTAGAGTTTCATTAATATTCAATGTTAATGTAAAAATTATTTACACTTTTATGTCAATCTAATCATATTTTAGCAAAACAAAAAATAGTGAGTGACTAATATATTAAAAATACATAAAAAAAGTGAATAAATTTTAAAAGTAAATAATAAACGGGTCGGGCCAGAAAATATGCGGCCCAATTATAAATGGGTTGAGCCGAGCTGGCCCATTTATGTAGTCGGGCCTCTTAGGCCCGGGCTGGGCCGGGGCAGCCCATTTAACACCTCTACTCATTAGTGCAATAACTTTTTTTAAAATAATTTAATCACTGATATATATTAAAAATGAGATTTAATTTGGACATTATTTACTAATTGTTAGATCTTAAAATAATATTGAATTCTGACACAAATATAAATCATTTTTTACTTTAGTAAACTTTAATCACACATCGGCTATCTTACTCCCTCCGTTTCGGATTAACTGAGCAATTTGCTCATTTCACACATGTTAAGAAAAATGTATAAACGAATGAGAGGGAAAAATGGTTTTAAGTGCTCTTGTTAAGTATTGATGCATTCTCCACTATCATAAATGCAAAGTGGAATATATTGAATTGGAAGTGATGAAAGAAGTATTAATTAGAGTTATAAAGGGGAAAAAATAATTAATATTGTATTGAAAAGTGAAATGACTCGGTTATTTTGGGACACTTTTTATTTTGTAAATGGCTCAGTTATTATGGGACGGAGAAAGTAATATTTTTATCAACTAACATCAAATTAAATTGATAGAAATATGATACTGAGATGTGTCACCGTTGATGAGGTTGACTGCGAGGAGAGGATCAGAATAGCAAGCCAATTCTTCAACGCCTAAGCTTATAGCCAAATTGAGACCCTGATAAATTGCTTTCAGTTCTGCAAACAAAATGTCTTTGGAGTTATTGATAAACCCTGAAAAACTTGACAGATAAGTGCCTGAATGGTTGCGAAGAATTCCACCAAAACCTGTGCGAATTGGATCTCCGATACAACTGCCATCAACGTTCAAAATTATATGTACATGACTGTTGTTATTCCACCGAACTAACCTTGGAGGCGGATTAGCGCTACTGACAGATTGCAAGCAGGAGCTTATATCATCCACAGAAGTAATAATATTCATGTTGAGACCGGTTACTGGCCAGGTTTCATTGCCAAGACACATAAGGTTGTGGTGCCTCGAAGTCCACCACAAGCCAGCAAGAAAAATAGTAGAGCGCGGGCAACTAGCTCCTTCTTTTATCCAGTCACGCGGCGACGAAGAAGAGAAAAAAGCCTGCTTTACAAAACCGTATTTTTGCCAAATAATTCTCAAAAAACTACAATCACGGACGCAATGAAGGAAAGATTCCTCATGATCACCGCATCTGGAGCAAATAGATGAAGTAGCCATGTTCCTGTGGTTGAGCAAAGCTAGGGTGGGAACGACGTTGTGACAAGCGAGCCAGACAAGAAACTTATATTTTTTCGGAAATTTTAACCTCCAAATCCAAGACCAAGAACCGTTGTCGCTATTCTCATCCAGAATATTAAAGATGTTTTGGGATCTAGAAATTTCTCTCTTCAGCACTCGCTTAGGAAAGGTAATCAGTGTGTAGACTTCATGGCTAAACTAGGAGCTTCGACTGATGTTTAGTTGACCATCCATTCTTCCCCTCCAGAGGATCTTTTTCCCTTGCTTAGGACTGATGAATTAGGAACCCTTTTTATTCGGCGCTAGCCTTTTCTTTTTCTCTTTTCCTGTTTTTTCTTTTCCTTTAATTAGCTTTGTAACAACAAAAAAATTGATAGAAATATAAAAGAAAAGAGAAATTAAGATACGAATAACCAATAAAATATTTCGGTTTAAATATATTTTTGCTTCCTATAAATATGTCAATTTTTTGTTTTAGTCCTTCTAAAAAATATCTTCAACTTTTAGTCCTCAAAAAGTTTTTTATCTTCACTTTTAGTCCTTTGTTTAAAATAAACTCATATGTAGAGTTCATATTTTTGAACAAAATTTTGCAGAAAAATTTATATTATTATAAGGATCTTATCCAAAAAAAATTATAATTTTTTAACAAAACATGAATTAAATATCCGTAAAAAAAAAAGAATTAAATATGAAATTTTATATTTTTGGTGGTAAAAAATTCATATTTAATTTATATTTTGTTAAAAAAAAAATTTGGAGTGGTTTTTACAATATTCTACACAATTATGCATAATTTAACTAAAAAAAAAATACAAAAATTGACTTAAAAATAGGGACTAAAAGTAGTGGTTGAAAATTTTATAGGGACTAAAAGTTGAAAAAAAAATTTAGAGACACTAAAATAAAAAGTTGGTATATTTACATGAATCAAAAATATATTTAACCCAAATATTTAACATTGGGATCAAATTTGCAACATAAATTACTACTCTTCATTGAACTGTCATATGAGCTTGGTGTAAACATGTTTACAAAATTTGACTTACGAAAATATATTCAAAGTTAAAAAGATTTGAGACCTAATACGAGGCCTAAAGATTTTGGAGGACTAAAATTCTTGCTTTAGTGGCAGCGTCATTGGACCGGCCTTGTTTTTAATAAAGATTTCTATAATAAAAGATGAAGTGAATATATTTTTTATCCTTGATGTCGGGTCAGTCCTCGGATCTGCGTTACTCGTTGGACATATTCTTAAGACACTTTGACTACTTATAAGTTGTGTTAACAAATGTTCTTAAGATACTTGTTAAAGAAGTCAAAAGTATTCCTTCCATCTCAAAATAGATATCTTTTTTGAGTTTTACACGATCGTTAAGAAAATGATTATTAGTATTGATTTCAATGGTCAAATGTATTTCATTTACTAAAGTACTCTTATTAATTCTAGTTAGTGGAGTAGTTAGATGATTGAAATGCAATAAATAAGAGTATGTTAGATGAAAAGAATAATAAATGTTTTTAAAAAAAATAAGAAATTTGTGTGATAAGTGTGTACCTATTTGTCTTATATGTATAAATGTATTTAATGTTGATTTTTCATATTACAAAACAATTTGTAGTATTAATAAGGGTATAGTTGGAAGAAAAAAATGAATTCGTTTATAAATATCTAGATAGTCTTATATTTAGAGAAAAACTTTTTTTTGTATGTCTTATAATTAAGTGTATAGAGTGTAAAATAGAAAAATAATTTGAGATTTGTGGGTTAACATATTTTTGTAAATGGTCTTATGATTAAAGACAAATTTTACTATGAAAGTAAATTTTATCTCAAAAATACATAAAAAATTTACACACGATATTTTTTTCGTGAATTAGTTAAACAATGATTTGTTAGCATATTTTTATTGTAAATCAAACAAATGAGGGAAATGTTAACTTGTGCCCTTAAAGTATAAGTTAATGGTTCAAATATAGAAACAATTTTTGGAATGTGTGCATTGCATTTAATATTTAACTTTTTAATCAATTAAAAACACAAAATTTTACAAAATATTTCTTCTTTTGGTTCCTTAACATGTGCTCTAAAGGCGGGCACAACCGCACAAGTTCACACTATCCAACAAACTAAAAGGATTTGATTGGTTTGGGGCAAACATACATTTTTCACACACGGCTATAGGCTGCTCTCCTTCTGTCAATATTGGAGCATAAAAAGAAGCAAAATCCTTTAAAAAAAAAAAAGAAAAAAAAAAGAAGGAAAGATAGGACAAAGAATGGCAAGAAAAATGACACACTTTTGCATTGAAGTCAAAAGTGAGACAGAAATTACGTTGGGGAACGAGCCCAATCAATTAACCTTGCACCGTTTATTAAATTGGTTTTTTTTTTTTAAATTTAAATATAATACTCCCATCGTCTTGAAATATAAGAAAAAAACTCATTTTCTTTATCCCAAAATATAAGTAAAAAAGACAAACTTTTATTCTATTTAATCTTGTTTTTTTAAAAAAAATCATCTTTTTCCATAAAAACTTATGTTTCTTCTCATGAAAGTAAATGCAAATTACATTTAATTTTCTCTCTCTTTCATTTTTTCCATAATCAATAGCCAATGAAAATTATTTTTACATCTTCTCATGAAACTTATTCCAAAGAAAACACAAAAAACTATACTACAAATTCTTATGTTTTAGTTTTCTTAATAACTGCGATTTTTGTTTTTTTTTTGTTGCTTAAAATGATCATTTTTAAGACAGCTATGAACAATTAAAGATATATAAAAAATATGGTTAATTAAGTAAATAGTCCCTATAAATATTCATAATTTTGTTTTTAGTCCATATAAAATTAAATCACAATTTTTAGTCCCTGTAACATTTCCTTTAGCATTTTAAGGACCAAAAATGTTGATGGAAATTTTTTTACAGTGACTGAAATGTTGATGAAAAATTTAATAAGGACTAAAAATGCTGACGAAAAATTTCATAGGGACTAAAATGTATGATTTTATTTTATTGGGGCTAAAAATGAAATTCTGAATATTTACAAGGACCGTTTACATAATTAACCCTAAAAAATATTGACACAAAAATCAAAATAATAAAGAGATAAAAACCAAATAATAGTATATGAGAAAGAATTGTGTCAAAAATTGTCACAAAATGATGCTCAAATATCATTTTTCACGAGAAAGTCTTGGTTGGGCACATACCCAACACTTCAATTTTAGGCACACACACAAGACCAAGAAAAAATTAAAGAAAAATAAAATTATAGTATATCAATTGATGTGACTAAATACTTTTTATTTATTTTTGTTAATTTTATGTGAGTATGTGCCCAAAATTGAAGTGTTGGGTATGCGCCTAACCAAGACTCTCTCCATTTTTCACTTTGATCCATATGTTAGTATACACTTTCAAACATTGTTAATTATGTTGAGTTGGCACAACAACCAGAGCTAGGATCTTCTCTATTTATAAAAATAAATAGAGATTGTTATTAGAAATAGATACATACAAAATATAAATTATGTGTCCTACAAACAAGTGAGTTCCACCATTATTAATTATTTTTAATTAGAAAATGTCAACTTGTGTCTTTAGGCACAAGATAAGGATCTTAAAATATAATTAAACAATAAATATTGTATTGAAAAGATAAGTTTTTAAGGTTATGAATGCATAATTTTTAAGGTTAAATTTCTTTATTTAGTTTCTTATCTTGTGCCCTTACAGCACAAGTTAGCAAGACCGTTTTAAATTTTACCGTTTTTATATCTTCAAATAGAAAAAATGGAGAAGATCTAAAATGGAGAGGATCTTGAAGGCCTTTATTTGTTTGTCAAATATCTTTCGATTTGGTTCCTATGTTAGTAGACACAACAAAACATATTGCATAAAAAAAGTAACTGTTTTACAAGCACAACCTTAAATAAAAAATATTTAGACACACTCGCATTTTGTTTTAATATTTTTTATTTGATGTGAGTGTGTTTTAAATATTGTAGACAAAACAAAAAGTGTCATAAAGGAGAATTTAGAGTTGCATCATGAAATTGTTAATTTAACCTTAACTATGGTTAGATTAATCAAAAAATTCCCGGCATTTGGTAATGGTGGGGTAAGCAGTGAGAGGAACGAGGTTAATGTCATTGTCAAACACTGGTCTTGGAGACCTCATATTTTCCAACAGTTAAACTCTGTTCAGTTCACACTCCCCTCTCTCTCCCACACACACTCACTGTTTGCCATTTGCCAGTGGTACCAATTTTGAGTTAAGAACACACACACACACCATTCTTTCTCCACTTCATGTTTCTTACTCTCACAACATAATGTTTTCTAGTTACCAGCTACTTCATTTTTGTTTTCTACTCACATTTTTCTCCTCATTATGTCACTCTTCCACTTCTTCTTCCTTGTCACAACTCACTTCAGGTACTCTTTCACTATTTCTATTTTCTAACTCCTCTCTCTTACATTTTCTTTACTCTTTCAGCAACTCATTATGCAAAACAAGCTTTTATTAGAAGAAAAAAATACATATTGTTATTTTTTAGACAATGCAGGATATTTATTGTTATTGTACTTTGTACTCTTTCCTTGCTTAACTTTTTTTCCTTTTGCTAAAATGTACTAAAGCATAAAAGTTTCTGATTTTGACTTTTTCTTTTCATTTTTCCAGGGAAAGAAAATGAGGGAAATGGTGTAGTATTTTCTAGGTTTAATGTATTTGCTGCAGCACCATACGTGAACTCACCACTTCCCTTAGCTGCAGAGAGAACTAGAAGAAAAGATCCACTTGATGGCTTCAATAAATACATTAGTGGATGGAATATCAGTGACCACCATTATTGGGCTGTAACCTCATTCAACCCTTACTCCTTAATTTGTTCTGTTTTTGTTAATTATCGTTGTTAATTAAGGTTTAAGTTTTTAGCTTAGTTTATGTGGGGCATTTTAGTTTATTTTATAAATGATTTTTGGACAACTAATTTTTGGAAACTTTCGCGACAACTTGTAACTGGTTAACACCGTTCTAATAGATGGTCAATTACGTTCCTTAGATGCTTAATGAATATACTAGTTGTCTACACTTATTAACCACGATTTTGGACATGATTAATTTTCAGGTGTTCAAATCTATAGTTTAAACGAGCCTTTTAGTTAGCCCGGTCGTATTTAATTTTCATACCAATAATTAAGCCCACTCACTATTTTTCCTTTTTATTGAATACAGTCAGTGGCATATACAGCAGTTCCTGTATTCAGCATTGCAGCAGTCTGGTTCTTGGGCTTTGGCTTCTGTTTATTACTCCTCATCGTTTGTTACTTCTGTCGTAAAACCGAGCCTTATGGTTATTCTTCAACATACTATGCACTTTCCCTTATTCTCCTCATATTGTTCACATTTATAACACTGTAAGTACAAATCTTTCTATTCCTTTGTTTTACTGGTTTCATGGTTAGTCGAATCTGCATTACAAATTACATGTCTTTCTGTGTTAACAGAATTGGATGTGCAGTACTATATATTGGACAAGGTAGTTTTCATAGAAGCACAACAACGACGTTGCAATATGTGGTGTATCAAGCTGATTCTGCTGTGGATAAACTAAGAAATGTTTCTGATTACCTTGCTCAAGCAAAGCTGGTTGGAATCGATCGAGTTTTTCTTCCCGCTAATGTTCAAACTGATATTGATGCGGCAGAAACAGATATTAATGCTTCTGCTGGCACAATTTCTGATAAGACAAAGGAGAATTCAGACAACATACAAGATCTCTTAGATTCTGTGTAATGATTGATTATTAGGCATTCTTCAGCTTTATATATTTTTTCTTTTCGATTTTTCTCTAAAAAATGAATATTGTGAGCCTGATACAGGAGGCTGGCGCTCATCATAATAGCTGCAGTTATGCTAGTATTGACGTTTCTTGGATTTTGTAAGTTTATGCCGCAGTTTAGTTGTATAATTTCTTGTTGTTATTGAGGTATTAATTTTTGCTCTGACTTGTTGCTATACAGTGTTCTCAATTTTCGGAATGCAAGTCCTTGTGTACATGTAAGTGAAATGTATTGTTACCACTTACAGTTATATACTCTTTCTGTCCCTTTTTATAAGCACCATTTTACACTCAGCGATCGTATTGTTTGATTCTTTGCTAGTAATCATAATCCCTCTTATCATCACATTTTCTCATCAAACGTTGACATAAATTGCAGCTTGGTAATCGCAGGATGGTTTCTTGTAACTGGCACCCTTATATTATGTGGTTTGTTCCTTATTCTCCACAAGTAAGTTTCCCTAAACTAGTAAGATCTGAATTCAATGATTTTGTCATATAATTTTATAGATATGTTGCTCATAGAAAACAATGTGGTAGCAAGTAATTATACTACTCAACAAAGCCATGCACTTAAATTTTAATTATCGCCTCATAGATGATGTATTTGAGAAATTATGTCAAATTGTAATGTTTATTATGTGCATGCCACTTTTGATAGTGTGACAGCAGATACATGTGTAGCCATGAATGAGTGGATCCAGTATCCTACTGCAAATACAGCTCTCGACGATATACTGCCCTGTGTGGACAAAGCCACAGCTCAAGAAACATTGTTGAGAAGCAAAGAAGTAACTTCTGAACTAGTTAACTTGGTGAACCAAGTTATTACTAATGTCTCTAACATAAATTTTGCCCCCAATTTTACGCCGCTGTACTACAATCAATCTGGTCCCTTGATGCCACTCCTCTGCGATCCGTTCCGTCCTGACATGACAGATAGACAATGTGACTCTGGTGAAGTGAACCTAAGCAACGCCACACAGGTACATAAATTGAATCTTTGTAGAACATGGAAACATTATAATGCACTTGGTTTGTGTTAACCATGTGAAAGTCTAAAATTTTCTTTCATTTCTGTTATGCATCATTTTTGGGGTCTAGCAAGAATCAAGGTTTTTGGAAGTCACATTGTAAGAGTCAAAATGAGCTGTGTTCTGCTCACTTATGAGTTGGGTTGCAAAAATTATGATTCACAAGACCTCGAGTCATCGTGAGCCGGACCACTCAACCTGCAGATTGAGGTGGGTTACCCCTTGAAAGTATCGGACCTAACCACTCATTCTGATCAATTAAAATATCCAAAAAAAAAAAAAAATCATAAAATACCGTAATCTTTTGAAGCGTGCTACCAACACTCCCTGTCTCTCTCCACCCTTATCTGAAATTCATGTGGATTCCATGGAGTAGAATTAATTTTGTGTCTATAGTTTAAAACTTTTGCCTCCGTTGATTTTTAGCCTCAAATCTTTTGTTCAACCAAATTTTATATAAATATATCCAAACTTAAATCATTTAAAATCAACTCACTTTTAGCTAGAATCAATTTTTGTCGACACAAAACCAAAACACTAATATATAATGTAATCTATCCTATGACAATTTGAGAGTTACTATTATATATCAAGTTGAGTTTGTCAAAATTTTAATCAGTTTCCGTGTGATGCAGGTATATGGGAACTTCGTGTGCCAGGTTTCACCATCAGAGATATGCATGACCCAAGGACGTTTAACCCCTACCTTCTACAACCAAATATCCTCTGGAATAAACGTTGGCAACGCCTTATATAATTATGCCCCATCGCTTGTTGAGCTACAAGACTGCACCTTTGTTCGAGAAACATTCACTGATATATACAATGAACATTGTCCTGGTCTACGGCATTATAGTAAATTGATTTATGTTGGATTAATAATGGTCTCTTTTGCTGTGATGTTCTCCTTGATCTTTTGGGGTGTGTATGGAAGAGAGCGGAGGCATCGTTTGTATACACAAGAGTCTAAAGATTCAACACTAGTAACTCCTACACGAGCTCCTGCACCAACAAGACGTGCACCTGCACCAACAAGACGTGCACCTGCACTTGCACCTGCACCAACAAGACTTGCACTTACACCATCAAGTCATGCACTTGAACTTAGCCCATATCCCTGAAAGGTGACAAGGATATATTGAGTAACCTCATTGATAAATGATGTTTTAACTAATTAAGTTTAGATTATTATTTTTTCTGTGTTGGATAATGTTGTAGCTTCTTTGTACTGACACTAGTAGTAAGAATTTAAATGGAGACAAAAAATGTCGTTATTTTTTGTTTGCTTTTGGGGACAAGGAAATGTAGTTGTTTTATATGAACTGGAAAAGAAGAATGCGGATAAGGAATCAGACACGAGATAAATAACAGAATGAATAAGTAGCTTCATGTTTGTTCTTTTGTAGGCCTCACATGATAGGCCATGGATTTTGGAATTTTTTTGAGCTAGCCCACTACCAATATCCAACACACGAATTCTCATCTTCTTTCAACCAATAGAAATCAAGCACACAAGTTCTCTTCTCTTAACTAATACTAGATAACATGCATAGAATATATATTAGTCTTCTTTCAATTTTTTCACACCTATTATTAGTACTTACTCTTTCACCTTCTTTGAACCATTAATGATACCGTTAAATTCTAGACAAGTTTGATTTGATTTGATTTGATGCTGGCAAGTATTTTCAAAGTGAAGAAAAGATGTCTTCAAAGTCCGCTCTGGTTGAACACTTATAATTAGCCACATGAAACATAGATATAAATCAAAGTTTAAAATAGAAAACAATGGGAGTCTATCAGATATAGTTCGTCGACACCTGGTCGTGACTGGTATGAATTTCTATTGAGAATCAGAGTGCTTTATTTGTATAGATTGACAGAAGATGAGAATTGAGAAAGGTGATAAATTAATACATGGGATGCTTAATATATCGATATAGTTGATAAACGGCAAACTAACTACGACCAACAAACTGTATATTCTAACTAACTTTTATATGGGGTGTAAGAAGACTCAAAGAGTAGCAACATGAATATTTGATGTGTTAGAAGTGCAAGTTTCAACTTACAATTCTCACGCATCTCCATATTTAATGTATAGAATTATGGTCATTAAGCAATTTAAAAAAACAAAAATCTTTATGTTGCTATCAAGTGTTTTGTAACATAAACCATCAATTAAAAAAAAATGAATGAATCCGCCATTTTTTTTTAAAATCAAAGTTAGTTAGACGTCTTCTTTAAAAAAAAATGTTAGTTAGCCCTCCTAAATTATTGCATTGGAGTGCTAGAGGTTAGAACACGATGCGGTGTGTGAATTCTACATTCATGTGGTCGACGTGTTTGGACTTTGGAGTAGTCCGATCTAATCGGACGGTCCAAATTCAAGTTGGAAACAATTTAAATAATCTCTCTAGTTTTTCTGTAAAGAAAAATAATCTCTCTTGTTTCATTATAAAAAACTATTCGTTTATAAGGTTCATTATATAACTTATTTATATCATATATAATAAAGACGATATATATTTGTTATTCAATAAACCTAAAGTGAATAACTATACTTACATACAACACTCAATTCAATATATTATTAATCCGATTTTTAAGGTGGCTTTTCCAAAACGGTGTCTCATGATGCATGTTGACCATATGCTTTACAAAAATTCTTATATAAGGACAAGTATTCTCCAAAAATAAATTGTTTTTTTTAATAAGGATGGAAAGAAGCATTATAAAATAAAGCTCAAATCTTGCTTAAAAAAATAAAACTCAAATCTACATTTTTTTAAAGACTTTTTAGTAAAAATCAGAAGTCTCCAAACATACCTAGTATGTGATTGCGGGATTTCTTTGACCGCAGATAATCCAGCTGCTATATTAAAGAAGTGTTATATTACAGGAAAGCTGGAAAGGTGTGTCTTCAAAGAGATTTTAAGTTTTTTTTTTTTTGGTCAAGAGAGTTAAGTTTCTTATTACCAGTAATATTAAGATCATTTTGTCAAAAAAAAGAAAGTAATATTAAGATCATGACTCTTCTAGGGTTTAAGTATGGTATAACTATATATAATTTGGTAAAAAAAAATAATTATTGGACAGCAATGGTTTATATATTCGCAATGGAATCTCAATATTGATGACCATATTTACTACTTCTTTATTTGACAACAACTATATTTACTACCTTTTTTTTTAGGAAATTATATTTACCGCTTGTTCTTTTATATAGGATATTTTTTAATTCTTTTGGGTAAAATAATGGAATATTCTGAGAATTTTACATGTCACCTATAATTTTCAAATTCTTACCACATTAATTAATTATTCGACAGATTATTCTTAATTATTTTACATCATTTTATGCAATCAATAAATAATATGATGATCCTTAAAAAAAATGATAAGAAAAACTAATGAATCTTTTTATGGAATGATAAAATAAAAGAAACAATATTATTTTTAATAAATTTAATATTGCTGCTGACATTCTTTCTTTTCTTTTCTATTTTTGACAAAGAAAACTATCTCATTTGTCCCCATGAGCTTAGCTCAGTTGGTAGGGATATTGCATTTTATATGCAGAGCCGAGGTTCGAACCCCGGACACTCCACAATTAAATGTGTGAGCTCTAGTCACTAGGCTACTTGACAAAAAGAAACTATCTCATTTCATTTAAAATAATATTTTGGATACAATCAAATATTTCAACAAAAATATGAAAAATAACATAAGATGTGGTTGTCTTAACAAGACTAAGAGCAATCTCATTAACTTGTGTTTTAATGACATTTTTTCTTTTTAATAAGTTTAATATCGAGTTTGTTTTATAATAAAAGAAACAATATTGATTTTTTAAAAATTAATATCACCAATGACATTTTTTTTTACAAAGAAAAACTATCTCATTTCATTCAAAATAGTATTTTGGATACAATCATGCATTTCAATGAAAATACAGAAACTACACATAAGATGTGGCCGCCCTATCAATCATGGGAGCAACTTCATTAACTTGTTTCTTAATGACATTCTTATTTCTTGTGATTCAAAGACGGTGTAGTATATTTATTTGACTTTTTGAAAATTTTAGATCTAACATATTTACATTGAACAAGACATTATCTCTCACAAGAGAAAATTATGATTAATTAGCATGGTCCATCCAACAAATCTAGAGGCATAATTCAAAATTTGACGTGAGACTCTTTAAAAAGTTTTCTAAAATTAAAATTTCATTATTTCTCTATAAAATCAACAATATTAAAAGATAAATTAAATGTATTGGAGTGAATTGTTAGATTACAAAATTGACAAATAATTTTGCAGATTATTTGTAACAAGATGGTTTTATTGTAGTTTCTATGAAGAATGGAGACACTGAAGTTTGATTCTATGATCTCATGTTTTCTGTCGAAATTTCTCATTACTAGATCAATCCTGATAGCTTATTTTACTGTGTGATCTGACCTGTTCAATTTCAAATCAATAGTTAAGATTAACTAAAACGTAAAAATGTATGAATTATAAATATGTCTGATCAGGGACGGACCCATGCACACCATACAAATGAAAAGAAGGAAGTGTGGTCAACTTTGATTAAGTCGATAATGGCCTACACCAAATTATAAACTAAATAAACCCAATTAATAAGACAATATTCTTCCAAATCCCCTAACTAAAACACGAGAAACCCATTCATCTTGTGTGAGAGAAGGAGCGACAACAGGGGTTGGCAGATCGTAACTCCTTGGGCGCAACACATTACACAAAGCTACAAATACATAAAGGCATACTTTAATTATGTTGTTCATGTTTGCAGCAATTGGGAATGGAGATTTTTTTTTTTAAAAGAAAGTCATCTTTAGCCTTTGGAGGAATCATTGACTATTGAAGCACTTGATGAATGTAGAAGTATAAAATTGGGTCCATTCTTGAAAAAAAAGCGTTTTTGGAATTTGATTTGAAAATGTTTCCTAATGATCCTCGTTTAAGGTAAAAAATGGTAGATTATCATCAAGTGACGGAGAGGTTCGTAGGTTGGCATAATAGTTAAATGTGTGTGCTCCACTCACTACGTTTATTAGACAAAAAAAAAAAAAAAAAACTACGGCCTACACTACTAAAAATTCTTGGGTGCATCCCTGTGTATGATTACCATCCTTAAATGCCCTTCAAGTAGATTTGAAAAAGATAAACACTCTCGTACTCTCAAGTTTGGTTGGATATATTCATTTTCTTATGTGATATGTATCTGTTATTCAATCATTAAAACATCGTGTTATATAAAGAATAGAGTCTAAATTTTATATACTGGATTTCAACCAAACTCCATCCCCACAAATCACACCACAACACACGGCCCCTACAAGTTTCTCGTGAGTGCGCTCAATCGGTGTTGATGCACACCCAACCCATCATGAGATTGCTCTATTTGACATCAACCAGCTAAGGTTTTCCGGTCCTAGCTCAAACATAAATCCCCTTTGATGCCGCATCACGGTCTCCTAGTTTCTATCTAGAACTAGAATAAAAAGCCCCCTATCCCCAATCAATTGTCAACAATAGCTCCAACGAATAAAAAGTCAAGTTTGAATTATTGACTTGCAAGTTACATGTGACGTACCAAATTGAATTAGTTTAACGAAACCGCGACTGACTTTCACATTTTGAACTTGTAAAGGCTGAGAAGGTCACCCCCTTCGTCATAAATATTTAAATCTCAATCGTCCAAACTTAGCAGTTTATAAAGACTTCTACTACGACCCTTCAAAAATAAAAAACAGGACTTCTACGATTTTTCGGTAAAAGAAAAAGACTACGTTTTCAATTCTAACGAAGTGAGCGTTTGAATATTTTATAGCTTACCTTTTATGTATCGTGTAAAAATGTTTCAAGAATAATGTATCATGTAAAAAAATATTTTATTGTAAACGAAGGGCCAAGTCGACCCTTATTGAAAGGTTTGTTTTCTATTATGACCTTTATTTAAGGCTAGTAGTAAAGAAATAAATAATCAATGTTGTCATTAGACTATATCAAAACCCAAGAGATGTACTTCTATTTTATTTTATTTTTTGAACAAAAGAGGTGTACTTCTATTTGTTATTAAAAAAAAAAAACATCAAAACCCAAGAGCGTGTATCATATCCCTCTAACTCAATTAAGAATTTGGTTTAAGTTCGAATTTCAGCATACAAAAATTTTAAAATTTTAAGGATTTTTTTTTCCTTTTGAATAAGCTAAATACACTCGAATTAACATTGGAGTGTCGGTCTTAAAGACCTTGAGGAGCTAATACCACCAAACCAACCTCAATGGATTAATTTTAAGGAGAATTTATTGATTTGAGTTTTAAAAAAAAATTATTTGAAAGAAGAGTCCCACAAAACTTAAATAATGATTTTCTTGTAGATATGATAAAGTCAACATACCTAATAGTAATATTTAATAATTTTTATTATATTTGTGGTATATTTTTTTGTTAACAAAAATTCTTTTAGTTACAAAAAATTAAGGTGAAGGGATAATCACCAATCCAATAAAGAGAATATCTTAGATTTAAAGAGCATGTATTTACATTTATCTTTTTTTCAAAAACACTAATATTATGAAATTAGTTATGCACTCGATGCATGTCAACTAAAATAATTATATTTGATTCCGAGGAGATGGCTGAATGGTAAATATTTTCTTGACAAATTTTTTTATTGTTTTTAATATAATATCAAGAAAATTAAATTAACAAGGGTTAATTGCTGTAACCAAAAAAAACAAGGGTTAATTGCAATGTTGGTCCTCATATTTTCATTATTTTACGACTTTGGTCCCTTATTTTAAATTGGACGGTTTCCGTTCAATTCTGAACTAAAAATTGATTATGTAATATATTTTAAATGATATTAACAAGGGTTAATTGCAATGTTGGTCTCATATTTTCATCATTTTGCGGCTTTGGTTCCTTATTTTAAATTGGACAGTTTTCGTTCGATTTTGAACTAAAAATTGACTATGTAATATATTTTAAATGATATAGAATATGATTTGATGATGAGAAAATAACATCAATGAAATTGTAAAAAAAAATCTCTTAAGAACTTCTTTTAAAACATATTATATTATCATATTTTAAACAAAATTAAGTATTTGATAAAGAGATCAAAATTGTTAAATTTTAAAAGGGTCTTGTTAACAAGTGTCGTTGTTAAAAAAAACAAAAACAAAACAAACATTTTACATTGAAAATAACACGTGACTTCTAAAAACTTAAATGCATCAATTTTTGATATAAAATTTTATATTTGTATCTTTATGCAATGTTTTAAGACACTTTTCAGCATTTTTTTCTTCAAATAAATTAAACTAACCGATCTAAATTGACATCATGAAGAATCAAACATTTTAAAGAGTTTAAAACAAGAGACCCAATTAAAAAAAACTACAATAGATCCATTAACAAATTTTAACCAACATAAAAGGCTTAAAAACCCTCTAGAAAGGCTAAGATGCCCTCCAGAAGGGCTCTAGAGGCCTAGGCGCGCCCTTCCTATGGCGCGGCCTTTCTTAGCTTCTAGAAACCGCCTAAAAGACCAAGAGCCCAGCCTCCTTGAGGCTGAAGTCACGCTACAACAAGCCCATAAGGAGGCTATAAATACCACCCATGGAAGCACTCTCAAGGCATGGAATAATTAGACTGATTCCTAGAATACGATATTGAACCATGATATCCTCTATTATACTTTTTGCAAGTACAAGACACATGTCCTCTAAGTTTAGGGAAACTAAGTTGATGACTTTGAATTCTAATGACTTTCATAGATTTTGTGTGTTTTGACAAACAAAAATGATAAATAAATAATTAAAGGATATGTTAACTTGTGCCCTTGGGGTATAAGTTAAGAAGACAAATATCTTAAAAGTTATGCAAAAGTTATTCTTTCAATATAAAATTTATTTCTATTTTAAACTCAATATAAAAGTTAACATGACGCATAATTAAAATAAATTATTTTAATGAGACAATCTTAATTAATTACAAGAAATGTATCAATAATCGTTAATGTCACAAAAACTTAATATCTGCCAAATAGAACCCTGAAGTTTGGAGACTTTAGTGACTAGCGGCAGGGACACGGCAATTATTAGCAAAGAAAGTTTCGGAATTAAGAAAAGCAAAACAACACAACCATGCACTTCCTTCCTAGTACTTACATGGAAGTGGTTTTGTGGTGTTTTTCCATTCGACCGTTCCCCTAATATTCTCATACGTGGCATCCTCTTATTCATTCCCATCAAACCTGTTAGGAAATCCACATCCCACAACAAGCCGTTAGATCCGAATCCTAACCATAACCAAACACGCAATTTAATATAACAACAAACTAACCATGGTTAAGTTAAGTCATTCACACGAAACCCTAATTATATCGAAAACACCCTTGTTTTTTCAATTAATCACTCTTTTACCCTCTATCTTTCCTTATCTATTTAACCAGCCTCCGAGACTCGCTAGGTTTGCCAAACCAATTCCCCAAAGGGGTCCTTAACAGGACTCAACCAAACCCTAGCCCCTTCTTTCTCTCTCCCTATCAACAAAAAAACTCTTCCAAATTCCTCTGAAAAACAAACAAAAATGTCTTCATCGTCTTATCGCGAAAAAAAATCATGTGGCCCTGTTCTTCGTTCACTTTCACCTTCTGGAAGATTCTGTTCATATACACAATCAAGAACCCCTTTCTCTACACCTTCATCAGCTTTCGCTTCTTCCACAAACTCAACCTTTTCATCTTCCTCCGCTTTTTACATCGAAACCAACGATCACTACAATCATCATCACCATAATTATCATCACAACTCTCATCACCGTTCAGCTTCACCCACACGTGTTAATCTATACACCACAAACTCTCGTTCTTCTGGTGTCCGGTTTTCAATCGATTCTCGGTCTATTTCACCTAACCGGTCGATTTCGAACCAGGTTATTACTACCAAGAATCGTCCAATTCCGGCTCAGAAAAAGACGTGTATGTGTTCGCCAACGAATCATCCCGGTTCGTTTCGATGCAGTCTTCACAAGAACAACGGAAACAACAACAACAGCAACGCTGATTCGTATCCTTCCACTCGTCTCAACATGCGTAGATCTGCGATGAAGAATTCACTTGTGCGAATCGGTGGCGTTGAAGGAGAATGGGTGAAAAGAGCTTTAACGGCGTTGATTCGACCTTCGTCGCATCAACAAAGGAGGAGATCGGCGTTCGAGCCAAGACCTAGTCGTCTCTCTGTCATGTCCAAGGCTGAAGCTTAAGATCTTTGAATATTATCTGTTTTTCATTTTTCAGGTTGAGATCTTGTTCATCACGCTTTTGCGGTGGTTGATATTCACCCACTGCGTTGATCTGCCGCTAATCGAGATATTCCGGCGAGAAGTTATGTTAAAGCGTTTCATCTCCGGCGAGTTTTGGAGAAGATCGATGAATCAGACATCGGAAACAACCGTTGAAGAATTTCTGAATAGATCTATTGAGATTTGAGATTGGATTGCATTTTGTACATAACATTTGCTATGGAAGCTGAGAATTTTGGACTTGTTTTTTTATTTTTTCAGTCACTAAAAATCGTTTCCAGAAAATTAATCCTAATTTAATTTATATCAGGCCTAATTAATTTAAGGTTCTAATTAAATCAAATTAAAATTGGAATTGAAACCCCAAATTTTGGTTGCGTGACCCGTTCCGGTTCTCTGTGCAGCGTGTTGTGACTATGTTATTTCCGTCAATTGTCCCCGTTTCCGTTTGGGTTATTCCGTTGGTTTGGACCGTTCCGTTGACCCGTTCGCCGTGACGTCCGTCCGTTACGTTCGTTCATTGCCGTCGTTGCGTATGGTGTCAGGTATTTTTTATTTATTCCAATCTTTATTTTTATTTTTATTTTTTTAATTTGATTTGTTTAATTTAATTGATTGCAGGTTGGGTTGTTCAGCTGGTGATGTGATTACGTGAACATTGTGAAGGCCGTATTCCATCTACATTTTAAATGAATTATTGATTTTGAAATGCTCATAATAAGTATGAAAGCTTGAAGAATTAATTGTGACATCTGTGGACAACCTGTGCAGGATGGAGCCCTCTATTTTGGACTGATAAATATCATTGAGGACTTAAAAGAAAAATAAACAACAATTAAGAGATAAATCATAGAGGACTTGAATAAAAATAAACAACAAATTAAGATGAGTTAACACTAAAAATATAAGTTCCTTTAAAAACAAATTAAATTAAAAATATAAGTTTAAGTTGACATGAAAAATATCTAAACTACTTTGTCTGCAATCACGGTCCACATGGAAGAAGGAAAAATTCAAAATTGGAAACTTTAATTAAACTTCAAAGGTTTGGTGAGGAAATGTTGAAAAATGATGGAAACTTGTTTAGGAGACATCGCACCAGCCAGCTAGCTGTCCATGTGCTGTTCTCATACGACTACTTTCATTGCTCCTTTCACAATAATGTTGCTCTATAGTTGGAGGATTTATTGATACTTTACGTATTTTTTATGCTCTACAGTGGGAGGATTAATCAATACTTTATTAGATGGATATTTATAAAAAATATTAATTTTGTTAGAGCACAAGTTATTTGTAATTCAAGTTTAGTAAAATGTTTTTTAATAAAAAAATTATATATTTTAACATAAAAAAAGAAGTGACTATAAATTCAATTTAGAGAAGAAGAATGTAATTATTTTTTATTAGACAAAATAAATATTTGTCTTTTATTCAATGTCGTCATTTTTAGTAGTATTTTCTTTCTTGATGAAATCGTAAAAAGAATCTCTACTTCCACTTGTCATGTACTAGTACCAGTTTTAAAGGAGAGAAAAAGACAAATCACATGGGTTGCTGGTCGTTGTTTTTGGAGGGTATTGTGAATTTTGAATTTGTGCTACATGTAGTTGTAGCCAGGGTTGATAGCCTAGTGGATTAGATTGGATTAGAGCGCAAAGTGTCAAAATTGGTCCAGCTGAATTAACTGACTTCATTCGCATCTATACCATACATGTGGCGTTATTATATGTATAGTGCAGTGCAGGCAGCATAAATTATCTTATCTTCATGAGCTAGCTAGCGGGTGGCACGTCAGAATTGCCTCCTTACTTTCTACCTGATTTGTGGGCCACACACTAACCGTTCTGAATCCGGTACTTTTTCAGACTTCATAGGGCCATCTCAACAATTACGGCTTTTGGCTTCTTGCCTTTCTCTTCCAACTAGGTTTGGCTTGAGTTGTTGCACTTGTAATGTCGAATACGTGATATAGGTGCACATACGATATCTTATGGATACATTGATACGTGAAATTTTTAAATTTAAATTACGCTGGATTAAGATCCATTAACAAAAAATTTATGCTACAACTTGTTATATGGGAAATTATTGGTTGACACTCGTTAACAAGACCGTTTTCAATACCATTGTCGTACACCTGCCTATGTGGATGGCATCAATGTAATTTTATTAAAAAGAAGGGGTAAAATTGGAATTTCACATATCCATTTTTTCCTCACCTTTAAAGAACTCTTTGTTTTCATTTCTATGAACTCTCTTCCTCGGCCACCGCGCTCTCCTTGCCACCGCCGCCACGCCTCTCCTTGCTTGCCTCAATCATTTGCTTTTGACTCTCCCTGTATCTTTCTCTCCTGAAACTCGTTTCTCTCTACTCTCTCCCATACGGAGCTCTCTCTCTACACTCTCTCTCTTCACTCTTTTAGATCTGAAAAAATTCAAGCAACATTGGCGCCGGAGGATGATGGTGTGGTTGTGTCAGACATAAAGAAAGAAGGTGGCGTCGGAGGTGTGAGTTGAAACTGATCTGGGTTTTGGTGGACAAATGGTGGAGAGAGAAGAGGCGGACAATGGCAGAGTGAATGGTGATAGATGAGAGAGAGAGAGAGAGAGAGAGAGAGAGAGAGAGAGAGAGAGAGAGGCCAAATCTGGTTTTAGGAGGGGGAATTGGTGGACGATGAACGGAGTGGTGACAGATGATCTGGTGGTGCGCGTGGACAACTGTGGTTGAGGGAGAGGGATGAGAATGATGGCAGTGGTGGTCCTGTGGAAGGAGATTGGAGAGAAAACCAAGGCAGAATAATAGTTTTCTTTTTATTTTCTTATTACATGGAATATGCATTTTTTTAATTATTAAATTTGCCACTGAAAAGTGGTTGAAGAGTGGTACAGACACGTAAGTGTGTCAACGTATAAGAGCTACTTATTATATATACATGTGAAATATTTGAATAAAAACCATTGATCATAAAAGTCACAATTTAAAATAAAAAAACAAATGTGCGATAAAATAAAAAATGTGATGTGTTTGTATAAATTACATTATATTTTCATTCATGTATTAAGATATCAACAAAATTGTTAATAAAAGAACTCAAAATAAAGTTTGTTTAATGCATATTGATCGAATCTCCTCTCCCGTTACCTTCATCTATCAAAAACATGATTTTAATTGGTTAATTGTTTATATGTTAAATTGAATCTTGTACATCTTTATTGAATTTTCATAAGACAATACACTTTTTTATCCCTCATTTTTTTGAGGATAGGTATATGTGAAGTATCTTATAAATATCTATGTTTATCTGTCGAGTATCCTATAAGTATTCGATGAAATATATATTTTAAAGTAAAATAATTAATTCTAATACTCCACAGATACATATTTGTGGAGTATCGGTATCCGATACAGGTACGTTTTCATATTTGAAGTATTCGGACTTCCAGTTGCACTAACTTAATCAAATTGAGATGGGGAGAGAGAATAAGAAATAAAATTGTTCTATTAAATAAAAAGGTCAATCCTCTTGAAAACAAGATTCATATGAGATGGGAGAATAAGGGTAAATCAATCGGTTAAATGAGATAGGCTAAGTAGGCCAAATAGAAAAGGGGATAGGGCAAGTCCCTTTGTTAATATTGTTAGTGGTCTTGTAACATATCAAGTTGTCTTAGTACTATATTTGTATCTCTCTTACTCTCTATAATAGATTTTACGGTGCACATGGAGCGAAACCATCATATGGTATGGTGTGGCTATAGCCATGTCTTTCAGAGTAGTTTTCAGTGCTTTTGGTAGGGAGTGATGGATTTTTATCCTGAATTAATAACCGTTGTGGTTTACTTGGGCTAGGGACATTTCCTTTGTTGTTGGCTCCCTCTATGTTTCCTTTTCATTTTGATTATTTCCCATTAGTTGATAATTATCAGGCGTTGTGATATATGATGTCCCACTACGTGATATTAGCACGAAATTATGGCTGTTTTTCATAGACTTCAACATAAAATGTAACTCCCTATCTTTCAAATTGATTCATGCAGAATTAATATTTATAAGGTGAAAGTCTACCAGAAATTTAGCAAAGTATTCAAAAATACGTTTATTTAGATCTATTTAAATCTAATGAGATAGGTGATCCTATTTCACAAGCTATTTTGAAAAGTGTGGTTCCCAATATATATTCTTGAGGCAAATTCATTAAAAGAACCCATGCATTACCAGGAGTGAAGTCCAAAACCCATTGAGAATAGCTGATTTTAAATTTCAAACTTCTACATACCACACTTTGCGAAGATCTTCCAAAGATGCAAAAGAGAATTCAAAGTAGCCTTTACCTAGTAAAATTATATTCCATTGTGCACTCGACTTCACAACGAATGAGAGTGATGCTTATAGGTCTCTCTTCGTATATCCATCCTTTGATATTTTTATGGAGTTTGCATCTCCTTTCCTTTGATGCAAGGTTTGGGGAACCTTGTTCAAACTTGTGTTCACACACTAAAATATAAACTCAATATTTGCTGAGAGATGAAATCACTTGATATTTTATTCAAGGAAAAAACATGGCTTAAATAGCCTTTACAACATAACAGTCACGTAACCCACTAGCAGTTTAACTAACCAAGAATAAGGACCAGAAAAATAGGCCACGTTATTAACTAAACAGAGAGAAAATAGTCACTATTAATTAAAACTAATTTCAATGAAGAATAGGTCCATCAAGAATAAGTCCAACAATCCCTCCTTTAAGCTGAATACAGTGAGTAAATCAGCTTACTTCTATTGCAGACATCAGCCCCAGCATCTCTCGTAGTTTGATAAATTGTTCCTTCTTCAATGGCTTTGTCATAATATCAGCAATTTGATTCTAGGTATTACAGTACTTCAATTTCACAGTTCCTTCATTCACCAAGTCTCTCAAAAAATGAAACTTCGCATCTATGTGTTTACTTTTACCATGGAACACAGAATGCTTTGACAATTGTATTGTTGAACTGTTATCACAGTACATTATGCTGCCTTCTTCTCCTTTATGCCCAAGTTTTTCGAGTAGCCTCGTAAGCCAAATGTATTGACATGCGCAAGAAGCCGCGGCAATATACTCAGCTTCAGTGGTAGATAATGTAACTACAGGCTGCTTCTTTGATGCCCAAGAGACTGCACCTCCTGCAAGAAGAAATACAAAACCAGAAGTACTTTTCCTGTCATTAAGATCTCCTGCAAAGTCGCTGTCCGTGTATGCCACCAATTTTGTGATGCTTTCTCCTTTGTAAAGAATTCCCATTTCAATTGTGCCATTGATGTATCTTAATATCCTCTTTGCTGCACACCAATGTTCCTCAGTTGGAGATGACATATATCTGCTAATCAAACTCACC
>Ga0315913_1001269_pt1 | contig 27233 bp, 12 predicted proteins | sample MpolsnodulesMG_FD_207736 | JGI IMG/M metagenome (GOLD analysis project Ga0315913, IMG submission 207736) | Medicago polymorpha root nodule microbial communities from Los Angeles, California, United States - small nodules | ecosystem: Host-associated > Plants > Roots > Nodule | place: USA...
CATTTTTCAAAGAACAGAAAACAAATCACACTACTATCCCTAGCTCCATAACCCTAAATCAAACGACAAACATACCCAATCTATGCATCAAACATCAGTATCCCTAACCATAATTTCAGTCACAATAAAAGATAAAACAATAAAGAGTGAAAGTAGTGTTTGAGAGAGATAAAAATAAATCATGGAAGAAAAGGAAGAAGGAGGAAGAACGAGAAAGGAAAAATCATCGAGACCTAATTAAAGATTAAAGAAATAGGGTAATGCCATGTATGATGTTTTTCCTACATTTTAGTTACTATATTAAACGTGGAGAAGTGAGATGTTCGGGGTTTGAACCTCAGCCCCTGTATAAATTATGCAATGTCTCTCCCAATTGAGCAAGTTCACGGAGACAGGTTACTATGTTGTTATTTATTTGTTTTATTATTGCTTTATTTGTTTTTATTTTATTTTCTTTGATATAGAAGAGTGAAAGAGATGATCCAAATCCTTTTTGTTGAAGTGTTGGATCATGTGGTATGAACTCACGTTCATTGTGATTGTTTTTTTTAATCTTTGCTTAACAAAACAAAATAAAATCAACTTTTTATTTCACCATTGCAAACATCAATTAGCTTCTTAAATAAACTAGGTTGCAAGCATTAGTCACGTGAGATCTAATTTTTATTTGACTATTGCGAGATCACTTTGATTTTTAAAATCCTTATTAAAATTTAGTTACTAGTGGTACTCATTCACTTTGGATCCTCTTTTATTTTAGTCATCGCATAAATCTTTTTTTAAGAGAAGTCATCGCATAAATCTTAAATTCGACAACTCTAAATACAATTTTAGTGCATCATCACAAACATTTTTAAGATCCTATTTTAGTTTGGTCATCGCATAAATCTTAAAATCGATAACTACGCTAAATACAATTTTAGTGCGATCATCACAAACATTTTTAATAAAATAAGCAACCAAGCAAACTCATCACAAACAACTTTTTGCATTCAATATCTTTCACATTCATCTCATAGGATGCTAATACCTTCATTACACATAATCAACCCATGAACCAAAAATATGGTTTGAACAACTATTTTTCGTTTTTAAAGGTTTTCCAATGTTTTCCCTATTTTAATAAAGTTTGGCGGTGACTTAATTTTTTTTTAGCAACCCTCATATTTTAAATTAGCTGCAAATAATAATAAAAATACAAATAATAACCAATAGTTTTTGCATTTTGTTTATTATGTGGCCAGGGGTCAATGGATTTTTCGGTGTTATATGTTTTTTACCATTACATAGATTATAATGTCAATTTACAAGCTATTTTGACGAATCTCCGGTTGTAATATGTCTCTCTTTATTGATTGAAAATTCTTTAAAATAGCTTGTAGGTTGTCATTATAACATATGTAACCATAAAAAAGGACACAACACCAAGGAAGCCATTTACCTGTGAACATATGATAATAAAAAAATATAAAAATTGATGGTTATATGGGATGGACATTGACGATAATGAGAATTTACCTCGGTTTAGCAAATGAAAATCATAATCATTTGTCACTTCTTTGGGATGATATCAGTTATGTCCATCTGATTGCTCCTTTTATTGTGGTTATTCCAATGCAGGGGCCTCCCATCCTTGCTCATAATCCCCTTGTTGAAGTTGAGGAGAATGGTGATAACTTTGTGAATTCCATCTTTGCTCCTCAATGTTGCTCCTAAACCCATATTTAAGGCATCATTCATCCACAACTTCAACATTATTGAGGTCCAACATAGGGATTTTTCCGGATTGAATGTTCTATATACAGGTTGCAGTTGCGGTTGCATCTACAAAACCCATATTCCCGTGACTACTAGGTGATGACTCCGGAGGCGTACTAGGCTTATGTTTGGTGGCATGTGGTCAGGCCTTTTTACCTAGAGGTGTTGAACATTGTGTGCACCAGCTGGAGATGGGAATGAAGAGGAAGAAAAAGAAAAGGAGGATGTTGGTGGATCGAGCTCAAGCTTCAGCCTTGGAGATTACACGGGAGATTATGATGTGGATTATTAAAGACTCCGGTGAAGGACAAATGAGTGAAACTGAAAGCTCATTATTATTGAGTAATATTTTAAAAGCTTTAAGTCCTTCATTCCTTCAATTTTAGTCTTTAATACATGCTTTGGTGATTTACTTGTATTTTGAACAATTGTGGCGTTTATTTTGTTATGTTTCTGTTGTAGTTAATATTTTAAAAGCTTTAAGTCCTTTATTCCTACAATTTTAGTCTTTAATATCTGCTTTAGTAATTTGCTTGTATTTTGAACAATTGTGGTGTTTATTTTGTTATGTTTCTGTTGTAGTTATGTAATTTAACCTTGAACAACTTTTAATCTTTGTTTAATTAATGGTAGTTGGTTATTTTCATAACTTCTTTGTTTTAATTGGATGAATGAATGGCGCAACACACCAAATATTTATGATTTCTGGTTGAGTTATCAACAAATGCATGATGATGATAGAAATTTTGATGGTTGCAAAAGTGAGGATACATGTTTATAGATTTCTTAGAAAGTGTTTAAATGAATTTGAAAACTGTACTTTGTGCATAAATTTTTCGTTCAGTGCTCCTCGATAACTTGTTTAACTAAAAATCATTTAGAACTAGTCAAAATGTGAAGTAGCTTTCCAATTTAACTTTATGCATGGAGACTAACAATTTTTTGTATTTTAATTTTGTCATTTTATGTTTAACCTTGCAATTTGTTTGATATGTTTGAAAGCATAGATATGGTCAAGGAAACTTTTTCAAATTAAGCACAAATACTTGACCAAATATAGTTTATCTCGCGAGAAAGTGAGTATTTGATAGCGTATTTGATAGCTCCTCCGAACCAACATGACATAATCTACACCAATTATGAACTATCAAATTATCTAGGTGAGCCTCCTTCACCCAACGAACTTGCTCTGTTTTCCTAATTCAATCTAGTCTTGAATTAAAATGCAAATTCTATATTTTATGAATTATAAATCTCTAAACCTTCATTATTTACTCAAATATTGTCCTCTGTCTTAGTATAGGTGAACATTTGTTTGTGAAATTTGGTTTTATTCAAGTTGGGGAGATTGGGTAAGGTGTGCATGTCGTTGATAAGTCGAGTCACTTGGTGATTTTTCAAACTATATTGACGACAAGAGAAAAAAAAATGAAAAATAAAAAAATAAAAAAAGTTTTCAAGAATAGTCATTCATAAATCATATCACCATTAGGTTTTTTTTTAAAACAAATAAAGGGGAATTGTAAATGTTGTGCGCATAAATATACATTATTACATTTTTAATCAGTAATGAATGTTCCCCCTACTCTAAGGACTTGTTGAAAATATCTCAGAAAAAAATATTTCTTGTAATCTAAGTCCTATTACAACCCTCAAAAGACCTTAGTTTTTATGCTTGATGCTTTGAAATAAATGTGCTCGGATGTATGTTTAACTTGGTTAGTTGGCTAAAAGGTTGAAAAGAATAACAACTGAGAGTGAAAAATAGGACACTGAAAAATACCAAAATCGTTTACATTGTAATAAGTAACAAACAAAATTCTTCCAATTTGAAATCAAAATGAGTTGTTTTAAAATAAAAACTTACATTTTGCTTCTCCAATATTAGATGGGTTGGAATCCTAATCGTGATATGAGATGGATTTGATGGCTCAAAATTTCGGCAGAGATACATCATTTTATCTGGCTTTGTTCACATACCACTCTTCCAACATATTCCCTTCGGCACCAATGCAACATGGCAACTACACCAGGTTGCACCCGTTGCTCACCCCTTATTAAAGTTTGACTTGACTTGGGAAAAGGGAGGACAAATGAATTGTTTCTCCCTAACAGATGCGACAGTCTGTGTCAAGCAGATGACATGTAGTACTCTATCACTCTTATTTCTTGCATGTTTACGGCATGCTTGGCGCTGGAGAAATAATAGCATTTTCAAAGATCAACCTTGGCAGATTCATGATGTGGTGAGATAGATTCAAATATTGCATGATAGGTTCGTTAATTTTTGCTAACCTACGATCTCTAATACATCTATGACTTGTATTGTGGCGCGTTGAAATCTACCTTATGAGGACCTCGACAAACTTAATGTGGATGACAACTTTCTTGAAGACAATTCTCGTCTAGGCACTGATGGAGTCATTCGTGGCCATGATGACAACCAAATATCAGGGTTCACTCACTTCCAAAATGGCGGTGATGCACTCCTGGCAAAACTTTGTGCTATTTAACTTGCGATTGCAACTTGTTATGACTTCAACCATAGAAACTTCATATGTGACAGTGATTGTTTGAAAGCGGTAAACCTTATTCACAATACGACAAATTCAAGTTCACATGTGTATGACTCTATAGTACCATAAATCTCAAATGCTTTGCACCACGAAGTTGTCACTTTAGTTAACATTTTGAGGGAGCATATAATTATACATACATATTCTAACTTTATGGTTATGGATGGTGTCCATTCCCCTTACTCGTTTTACTAGAACCTTCCTTCAGATGACTTATAGTCTTTCCTTAAAAAAAAAAAAAAAACTATCTCGTGAATTTGGTTTTGTAAAACACAAAACTTCAGTTTATCCCAAAGGAAAAAACGTATAAATTGAATGTAAATACAGGGACATAATCGTCCACGCACACGAAAAGCGAGGCGCAATACGCATCACGCTAACAATATAACTCGAAGTCTGTTTTGCTCTGTTCCCGCCTCTTTATTTTCACAGTATCAAATCATAGCTCACGAAATACACACGCTTTTCATACATAATAAAATCAAATTCACCACTCCATTTAATTTCTCATTCCACCGAAAATTCCAAATCTCTCTCACACTTCGTTTCATGAATATCAGAGCAAGGTAACATCGATCTAACTTCGTAACTCTTCTCTCAACATGATTTTCAATTTTTTCATCTTTTGATTTCAGATCAAACTTCAACTGTTGAGTTGAGATTACTTTATTTTAGTTCCGATTATTCTCTGCTGTTTCTAAATTCTTCATTTCCTCGTTTTTCTAGGGTTTCTTTTTCACGTGTTCAATTATTTACTTCAATTTCGTAGTTTGTTTCGAGTGTGATTCAGCTTAATTTTTTTCTTCGTTTTTTGTTATTCCCTTCAAATGATTTGCATGATCTTTTATTTTCTTAAGTATTGAGGTTGTTATTTGCATCTTGCTTTCAAACGGTGGATTTGTTCCTTTGATTCATGAGCGATGAGTTTCTCCCACAATTTTGATTTAAGCTTGATCTGTGGGTTTGTTGTGTTTTACACTGTAATTACTTGCTAAAATTGGTTGTTACATTTTCAGGTCAGTTAATGGTGCTCTTGCTTAACTGAAATTGCCAGTTGCAAACCAACAATGGATACTGAAGCGCGGAAAATTCTGCACGATGTAAGTAGAAACCTCGATTTCACGACTTTTACAAACTGTGGTGTAGTTTGGTCGCTGTCACTTTTGAATATTCCACTTACGATAGTCTGGAAATTAGTACTAGTACTTTGTTTTTAGGTTTATTCATCGCTGTTAATTTCTCATTTAAATATTGTTTTGATGATTTTTGGTTTATTCTGTTGCAAATGCACCCTGAGCATTCATGATAGTATGCAAGTGTTAGAAACAAATGCTTTGTATAATTTTTTAGTGTCATTTTTTTGAACATTAAAGGCTAGGATTAATTTAATTATGATTTTAGTTGCAGTGTTTCTATTTTCAAGTGAAAAATTATATTAAGATATTCATGGATTTGAACTATATTTTCAGGAGCATATGAATGACTGTCGGAGTATGGGAAGCAACATTCATCCGTCTAGCCAGTCAAGGAAAATTTCCATAGGAGTTATGGCAGAATCAAAAGCTAGCTCAAGAAGTGGACCTAAGAAAGGGGACGGACCTGTCGTGCCAAATACAGAAAGGGTAACCTCTAAGATGGGAAATATCAACACAGGAGAAAGCAAGGTTGTAGGAGGGACAACAACTTCCGCTAAAGAGAAGCAAATTGGAGGTCCAAAAGTGGTGGAGGGTTCTTGGATGTCTAAATCGCCTACTACAGAGGCAAATCATCAAGCCAACAAAACTGCGAGTTTACTGGTCTCTTCTGGGGGGAAGAAGGATGAGCCTCATGGAAAAGGTTGTGGAGCTGGGGTTCAGTTTTTTTCATATCAAACTTCGAAACTTCCTTCTAATAATTACAAGAATTTTGATGGAGATACTAGCAGAAGCTCTAGAAAGAAGGGAAAGAAGGATGGGAGTGCTGAAGAAAGGGTAGAGGAATTTACATTTACCACTACACCAAAAGTCTTTGAGACTGATAAAACAAAGGCAGAAGACAAGACACCTAGAACAGAAAACAGTACTGAAAATTTGAGGATGAAGCTATGCCAAATATTAGGGACCACTTCTTCCCCTAAGACTCAGGATTCAGGCTCTCACAATTGTAAGAAGGACAAGGAAAGTTCACCGCTCAAGCTGCGCTTGAACCAGAAGGGAAATGATTTTGTTAAGAGCAAACAGGATTCGGATACTATAGAAACTGATTCAGAAAGTCCCGACCATACTCGTAAAAGGCCAGTCACTCGTTCTAGGACCAGAAAGAAAGCGTCTTCCCAGAAGCAACAGGGAAAGGGTAAAAGTACCATAATTTCCAGAGAGGCAGAGAAGCATCAAGAAAAAAGTATATTGTCTTTTGAAGAAAAAGGGATTGGCGGCCGAGATGCTTTTCCAAATGATGGTTCTTCAGTGTCTTTAAAGAAAAAGAGTCAGGAAAAGAATTCCAAAATAGGGGGACATAAGCTCTGCTTCACCGAAAGTGATACCACAAATAAACTTCATCAAGACACCTCAAAGACTGATCCACCACTGTATGCAGGGGCCTCATTTTCACTTGGGAATAAAATGGGAGGATTTAGTGGTTTCTTAGCTGATTATCATACAAAAAGCCCCAAGACACAGAAAAAAGACCACAAAAAAGAATTATACCCAACACAAACAGCAAACAATACAGATCAGCGTGTAGAACATGAGGTATCAGAAAACGGAAACCAGCAAGAGTGTAGAACTATTTCTGCTACACAAAATGATGCCAAGTCGCAAGATGAATTTCAAAGTCCTACATTTCAATTTAAGACACCTACTTTGAGCTCTCCTAGCCCAACACCAAAGACACACCAAAAGGCAAATGATGTCAATAGTCCAGCATCAACCGAAAGACCAAGATTTTCTATGAGGACCATGCCTAATTTAAGCACTTTTATGGCTTCGGAGCCAGACTTCACAACAAGGGAACAAGACAAGTCTCATGTATCCTTATTATTCTAGTGTTTCAAGTTGATACTTTTGCGTCTTTTGTCTTTGAACTAAAGATGTTGTGTTTTTGTATTTTGCTTTACTTAATATACTTCAGCATATGAAGGAACAAAAGTATTCTATTCGTAGAAAAGAAAAATCTCTGGAGAAAGAGACAGAAGAGCAGGATGGATCATCAGATTCATCGTATGAGGAGAGGAACATCCAAGGACGTCGTCAAGGTTTGGCTTACATCAAATAATATGAATTATCTTGTAGACTCTTAATAAAATTTGCAGTTGACGCACCTCACAGAACTTCTTGTTCTTATTTTTTATCAGGCGGTTCTAATATAACTGATTTCTTCTTAAAACTAAACGAAACACATTAGCCTCAGGAAGTATGAACATATATGCCAATGTTTTGTCTCTTGTTTTCTTCTGTTTCCATGCCATGCCAATCTTGTATGTTCTTCAAAATTCTGAATTATTCATTTCCTAGTAAATATGTTTTCTTAGTAAAAGTTCCAAAAAATAGGCTTTCTAACATGTCTCGCTCATTCTCAAATCATTCTGATGATGCGGATAGGGATGGTTGGTTCTTTATGCAATGCATGATTGGAAATAATTACTTGGCTAATTATATTATTTTGTTACATGCCACATAGGTCTTTATCAGATTTAACATGCATCTCATCCTTCATAACCTGTGATTTGAGATTAAGGTGTGCTCTGTCATCACTATTTACTGGTGCTTATAAGGTGTTAAAGTTACCTGCCAGGTTCACAGTTTCTAGGTTCTTGCACCTGTTCAGTTATTATTTTCAAAAGATCATCTTGCAAATTGAAACCCAGGAAAAAAAATCCATTCGTATGGAGTGTTAATTGTGTAGCTCCCTCCAGTAGATGCAGTTGTAAGCCGTGATGAATGAAAAGACACTGATAATTGTTGGCAGACAATTAAAATTCTTCATATATAATTGTTATCTGAAAGTGTGGCACATGCTCTTCTAAAATTCCTCTGTTAGCTTTTAATGCATTTTCTGGTTTAACTTTAGTTGCAATATCAGGGCTATCAGATGTTGTCTTTTTTCCTCCTTTATATATACTATTTGACTTTTCATGACAGAACCATCTTCTGTTCATGTGTAGGTTCTGGAGCCAAGCATACTGCTGAGAGGAAAAGTTTTACACTTAAACCTGTCAAAAGGCTGTGCAAACATAAAGGCATAAAATTTAATGATACAAGCCCAGCTTCAGTGTCTTCAAAAGGTAAAACTTACTCTTTGTACTTGATATTTAATATCTAAATATGCTATCCTGATGCATTTAATCTTCAAACTTTAATTTAACTGTACAAATGATCAGAGATAGAAGAAAGCAATTCGATGGACGATGCTTCTGAACAGACTCAAGATGGATTTGTCAGGTGTTTTATCTTTTTCTATGATGAACTTAGTTATGTGTAAGAAAAAGTACAAAATACTATATTGATGTTTCAACAATCTTTTTTTAATTGTATGATTTTTGCCGATTGTTAGGGCTGTTGAACTGTTTGCTTTGGAATTGGCCAAACTTAAGAACAAACTGAATTTGATGACTAGTCAGAAATCCTCAGAAATTTTGAAGTCTGTTGCTGAAGACATACATTTCCAGCTGCAGGATGTTCATTCCCAGATTGAAACAGACTTGTACGTATATTAGATTAATGAATTCTTAAACTTACATGTGTTTTTGAACAGACTCAAACATTCATGTGTTTCTGGAAAAAAATGTTTCAGAGGAAAGCTTACAAATCTCAATAAATCAAAGAGAAAACGGATTGAAACAAGATTTGAAGGTAGCAAATTTTCTACTTCACTCTTTGCTTAAATATACTTGTGTTTTTATTTAACTAATATGGTAATTTTGTACATCTTTCTCCTTTTCATATCTCCCTTTTAAATTCTATTTCCAAAACCTCCTGTCTAAGAGAATATCTTTATGAATGATTGTACACTTAATATTCTTTGGAAAGTTCTGAAACCTCATAACGACTCTGAATAGTTCTCCTTATAAAGGAGAAAAGTAAATGCTTTTAAAGTTCTCAAGATATTATATGCTTTAACAATTTCATTTAATACTTCAAAGTTAAATTCTTAGAATATATTAGGATGAAGGGTGGCTGACTATTTTGAAGGATTCAACATTATTGTTCTTTTGGCACCTGTTTTGGTTCACTTAATTTGTTTTGGTTTTATTATAAAATATCAGAATAAAAAATTAATTGATTCAAAATTTATCTTGTTTATATTTAAACTGTATAGTTCGGGCTAATTTGCTGATCACAATTGAGAAGTCAATGAAAATACAAGTGCTTGTAAGTTGTAGGTCCAAGACAAATTCAAATATTTCACATCTGTATTTGCAGAAATACCAAGTTTCATGTTAATATGATATTTTATCATAAATGTATAACAATATCAGGTCCGAAAGCATAGGGAAGAATCTCTCACATCTAAGAATATGAGATTGTACTGCTGAAAATATCTCTGCATTTGATTTCTCACTTTGCATTTCTACAACTTACTGCATTGTCTATCTATCTATATATATGTATATTGCTTCAGAATTCCATATCCAATATTTTCCTCATGTTTTCCTTTCTTAATAGCATTTGTCATAAGAATATGTTTGTGCATGACTTTCATAGATGTTTTCTTCATCTTCTCTTTCTTACTTTTCTCACCTTCTATTCCTCTTAACAAAAATGTAGACCAGCAGAAACAGCTGAAATTAATCTACGATAGATTCAAGGAAGAGGTTAATCTACACCTACAGGACTGCAGAAGCACTGTAGAAGATCTCGAGGCAGATCAGATAGAGATAAAAGGAGACCTTGAAAAGCAAAGTATGAAAATTCGGTGCATCTGTGTTACTCTATTTTGTTTTAAAATTAACTTATAATTAAAATCTTACTAAAAGAAGTTTTATTTAAAAAAAAATGTCTTTTGCATTTATCTTCAAAATATCAACTCAGATGTTCGAGAGAAAGCTTATACTAAAACCGTTAGAATACTTGCTTTAAATCTTTTTGAATCCTGTTATAAATTAGTAGTTAAGACGAAACTTGAATGACCTGCAGAAGTTTTTGTTTGTTAGCTCTGTATTGTATTGTGGCTCAAGTGGTTTAAGGATGTAAGCACACTTTAGGTGGATACCCATGGTCCATCGGTAGCTGCTGTTTATAGTCATTGCCGTCTCATCTCGTGCTACAGGTTGTGGGACAGAATCAGTCAGTCATTAGTCTGCTATGAAACATTGTTATTTGCATGAACTAAGAATCAACTGAGTTTTTTAAGGGGCTAAATCACTGTCTGCTCCCCGAGTCCCCGTTACGCTATATTAGGTTATATATGTCTATGACTATCAGAGATGGTATCATATTACTTTATGTAAGATATAAGGTGAGACTTTGAGGGCCAGCCGGAGTGGGCTGGAGGGAGCAAGAGTGGGAGCAGTGCGATTTTTTTTTTCCCTTCCCGTTTTTATGTGTAAATAAAGATTTATACTCTAATCTCTAGAGTCCATGACACAGTTTACATTCATTTATGTCATCTTCTGTATCACTTCTGTTAATTATCAGTTTTCGTTGTAATATTTTGATCAGCAACCACTTCAGCTTTAACTCAATAAGGGATTAGTATTTGGTAGATTTCATGCATCTAATCTCTGGTTAAGGGCAGCAAAATTACCATTTGCATTATTGGCAAGTATTATCTAGGTTGTGATCTAGTTTTGAATATATCCTATGTATTGTAGGAGTAGCACATAAAAAGCTTATATCACAAGTTGAAGAATCAGTGGATGTCCAACTCAATGATGCTCAAAAGAAAATTACATCCACACAGCAGGCAAGTATTTGTTAGATGTAGTAACTATATACACCAGCACTGGGTTTTCAATGTCTTTTTTTTTTTTATGATTTTATCTGAATGAATTAATGGTTAGTCATCAACCAATGGCTCAATTCTAGGATTACTAGTGTGCTGATATATTGCCGTATTATACCACACTATTGTGTTAAATTATACTTGATTCATTGACTGCAAGACCACTGAAGGTCGACTTCAGTGACAGAAGCCAGAAAAAAAATGCTAATCCAGTTATTTAGACTGAACTTGTTACGCTACATCATAAAATTTGTGTCATGCTTTCTAGATTTGACATTTATTGAGTAAACAATTCATTTTAAGAAGAAAATGTTGCTATTTATTATGTACTTATAGGGTTGACTTTATCCCCATCAATACCTGAGATTCTTTACTATTCCTTTTAAAGTGAGACACCCTTTTAGAAAAGTCAAATCTAGCCTTTCTGTTAGCTGCCTCTTCATGTGATTCCTTTGCATCATTTATTGAACTTTGAATTTGATATTACTGGTCCAGCCGACATTAGTTGTTCCTTATGTGTTTCCCATTTCAGTGCCCTTTTTTTCGATATTGTTAACTATCACTATAAATGAAGACACATATCATTGTGCATCGCGTAGAACTGATTTTATCCTCATTGACTGCAGATGGCAAGGGGAAAACTACTACAACTGAAGCAAGTTATAACAATGTGTTTGAAAGAGGGTATCTAAATGGACGTGATTTCTGATGATTCCTTACAAGTTACAAACTTTGCTTATAAGTAAGCGCCCATTGATTTTCTCCATATTCTTGGCACTGGTACCATTAGAGTTTTCCACGTACTTAATATTATCCCCCAACCCCTTTTTAAGTAATGCTACTTACAAAGGCACTTTTGTATTGATTTGGCCGAGTTCCAGTCTCCAATCCTGGATTTATTATTCGTTATTTGCAGGGGAAAGATTAGAAACATCTCATTTGTTAGAAGGGAAATTGCCAATTTTTTTAAACGGATGTCATATTAAGAACGTCCTATGGAATTGTTTACTGCTATTATGTTAGAGATGCACAGACCCATTGTTAGTATGTTTTGCTTTGGCGTTTGTCAAACTCAATCCCACTTTTAATCTTCTCTCTAGGTAATGTTTTAAACTAATTTTTATTATTTTTTGTTGGAATTGGTTGACAGTAAGGTGATTAGAAGTGAAGCAGTGGCAGTAAATGTGAGTTTTCTCTCTTTAGGCAGAGCAGTTGAATGTGAGCTGGGAGTTTAAAATATTGTAGACTTGTAGTCCTCATTTAGTTTTTATTTTTGATAAATAAGGTAGTGGTCTTTAAACTATAAATCTATCTAACCACGAACGATGTTAATGAAAATATTAATTTAAATTCAAATGTTAGCTAAATTCAGTTATTTTTTGCAGCAGATTCATTTTCTAGAAAAATAATTAAGTTTGTGTGCTGAGCAACGTATTCACAAACAGCCCATGCAACTATACAATTTAGGATTGCATATGGTTGAATACAAGGACATGATCTTGCGTTTATGCTAAACTACCGAAATTAAAAGTGAAAAATGGTTTAAATAAAAATACAAAAAGGGAGTGGCTTAAAAGCCTAAAATCAGTACAAAAAGTAGGGGCGTGGTTCTACGAGGCCCCCTTCACCCATCAGAACCATTCTGGTAGGTTTTTTTCTACACAACTATCGAAATCCATCTTTCGACAGATGTTTTTCTTCTTTATTTTGAGCATTGTAGCCTTCTTCTGTAACCCCATATTCTTGACGTAATAATTAATAACTCTGTTTTCCCAAATGAAGTAAAAAACGAAAAAAAAAAAACAGAAAAAGTTTTTCAGGAGAGCAACCAAGTCAGGAAATATTTGTGGAATGAATGTTCTCTTCCATTTGACACTGGTCCACCTCATATGTTGGCATCTAACTTCCATCATATATAAGTGACAACTAGGATCACAAGAATTTTGCGGACACTGCGACAAAACCTGAGTTTTACATTCCATTTTCTTTTAATTGACAAATATTATTAAACGTCATCCCCGCAAGACGTAAGGTATGGACAAAACAAGATACAAATGGTGCCGCATATAGACGGTACACCATAACCTCCTAAAAACACCCATGGAGATAAACCCACCAAAACACATCACCACCTAAAACAGACTCTAATAAAAAACAAGCACTATAAACACCGTATCCACCACCGCCCACCGTCACTACTCACCCACAAAGAACAACCTCACAATAAAACTCCCAGACCTCAACACCCAAATTGAACCACATTTCAAAGAGCACATAACCGAAGGATCATGCAACTATCACAAACCTCGTCCATTATTACCATGTATCTGAGCAGTGAGGAGAGTCACATGGGATAATATTAATTTCCCAAAAAACTCAGCTTTTAGTGATCACCCCTTCCCTCATCACATCATATTTTGGCTCAAGTAAAAGTGGCCTCTTCTACTTCTAATTTCTATCCTCTCTCATACTTGCATGTCAATTACACTTCACGAGCTAGTTTCATGGTAATAGTTTAACATTATAATCTCATAAAATGGTCATTAATGTTACTTTAATTATTACTTGGATATCAATTGCTTTAAACACTACGGGAGACATCTGTTTTTTGCTTCCCAATCTATTTTTGATTTAGCACTCAGTTATTTTGCTTCTCCTTTGCATGGTATCAATGATATGTTTGATTTCCCTAACAAGTAACAAAGTCTCAGTCACATGCCTATTTTTCATGCACCTTTCATTTTTATAGTTTGGACATCCTTCTATACATTACAAGCTTATGCCCAGTTGAGTAATCCAAACTCTCACTCCACGGATCAAATAGACTTCTGTTATTTGAACATCTATTTATTTGACAACCTAATGGACACTCATATTTTTACAAAGAAATATATGTATTGGCACGAAAACCAAAGTAATAGAGAAAGAAAATATAAATATAATGTGAGTATGAGAGAGAAAATTGTTATAAAATAATTGCACAAATATCATTTCTCGATCGAATATATCACAATGACTATCTGAATATACAATAGAAAAAAATTGGGTCAATAACAGTTTTTTGCTCTTCATTTGTCGTCCAATAGGTGCCATGTATGCATTGACCCAGTCAAAATTGGTTTGGGGGGCCAAAATTGCAAAAAGGGCAAGACTTAGAAGGCTGGTTTGTTATTGTTTCTTTTAAGAGACCAAAATCTTAAGTTCATGATACTTAGGGGACCAAAACTGCTATTAAACATTTTTAAAATTAGAGAATTCGTGGAATTTCAAATTCCCTTGAATTTTGAATTCTCCCATCTACACAAACTAACAGATTTGGAAATAACCTTAGCATAGACAAAGAGAATTTCCAATTCAATATGCATGGTTCACGTGGAGAATGCGGTTATTGATAAACACGCGAAGTTCCTAATTGTAGTTTTCTTTTTATAAAATTATCATGTTATTGGTACGAAGTTTCCACCTTCGTGTTTAACGGTTATTAATCTTTGTTGGGGAATCTCTGAAGCACACAAGGTGAGTTCTTTTCTTCCAACTATATATATTTTTCATAGGGAGGAGCCATGGATCAAACCTCTAACCATATGCTTAAGGAGTCCCAATTCTTTACCACATGAACCATGGTTGGTTCCTTACTGTAATTTTCATTGTAGGCAAAAAGGAAAAAGTAACAAGTTCGGCAGAAAATAAAGTTTCAACACCATACACAGGAGACTAAGAACAGGAATTAAAATACAAAAAATGAATCATACCAATGGAATGGGCAAAACCTTTTTCAGATGATGCAAAGTTGAAGTACATGGTTGAAATATATTAAAATTTAGGAAAAAGTCAATTCTGTAACCATGTATTAAAAATAAGAATTACCAAGTACCCTTAATTATCAACATTTGTTTAATAACTTATAAACAGCTACACAATGTGTACTGTGTACAAAGTATGACATAACCAAGCCACATTATGCATGCATGTGAATCAAGCACAAAACTAAAGCAAACTCGGCATTCTCATCAAAACATTAATTTATTTATATATAGTCATAGCCCCACTTAATGCATTAAAAAGTAAGCTTAAGAATGTTTCTATGTGAAGCTACATTAGGACACTTGTTTTTCTTGCAATAACAAGTAATTAGGCTCCAACTTTCTGAATTATTAAGTAAAACCATTTTTCCTACTAGATAAGATTTTATTCCTATTTAATTAATTATCACTTGTAATTGAATCCATAGTTTGTATCTGTGTCATTCTTCATTATCACTTTCAATTCATTCCACACGTTTCTACCATTACATTCTACCTACAAAAAATTATGTATATATATGCACATATAGCTTAATTCTCATAAGTCAAAATCAAAAACAAGTCAACAAAAGCATCATCTATACACACATTTGTTACATGCAACATAAACTCTCATTATTTTCAAACTCTTCAATTATTCTACAATTGAAATATGGCAATCATTGGAAAAACATTGTTCATGCTCTTTTTCTTATCTTCAATTTTCTCAATAGCCTCATCAAGAAAAGGACCTTCCTCAAGCAACATAGATTGGTGGTGCAATTTAACACCACATCCTAAGCCATGCAAACAATACACAACACAAATGAACAATCATTTCAAAATCAAACATAGAGTTGAATTCAGGGAAATGCTTGTTCAATTAGCCTTAAAAGAAGCTCTTACCATGCAAAAAGAAGAACAAGAAAATTCTCAACAACAACAAAACTCATCCGTGCATAAAACAGTTCATGGTGATTGTTTGAAGCTATTTGAAATCACAATTTTTCATCTTAACCGTACACTTGAAGGCTTAAATAATGCAAGCAAAAATTTTTCACCAAATGATGTACAAACATGGCTCACAACTTCTCTCACAAATATTGAAACATGTAAAAGTGGAGCTTTAGAACTCAATGCTCAAGATTTCAATTTCATTATGCAAACCAATGTTATTGAGATGGTAAGGAACATCTTAGCCATCAATATGCATTTCTTGAAACATAACAAAGGTAATAACAATTCTTTTATATTTTTCTCTTTAAAATATTAAGTATTGTCTCCGCTAAAAATTATTGAATAACTTTATTTATAAGGAATGAAATGCGGGTGTGAAAGATAAATTATCGAATGTTTATTTGGTCACATACATAAAAATAAATTATCGAATGTTAATAGGATTGAACATGAAGAGGAAAAAAAAAAGTTGTAAAATTGGAAGACACGGGAGCAATTATATATACTTTGTAGATGTTGAAGTATATATCTTCAATTTTTTAGGTATATAATGATAAAATTTTGTATTCTCCAAATTATTAGTTAATGATAATATTGATGTCATCATACTTATTGCTTATTGTACTTATATGGTCATGCTAATATAAGCTTCTGGTTCTGTCACTTGCAGAAACAGAAGAAGGGTCATTTCCAAATTGGTTTTCAATGCATGAAAGGAAGCTTTTGCAGTCTAAGTCTTCAGTAAAGTTCAATCTTGTGGTGGCAAAAGATGGTTCTGGACAGTACAAGACTGTGCAAGCTGCTTTAAACGCTGCTGCTAAGAGAAAATATAAGACAAGGTTTGTGATACATGTTAAGAAAGGTGTTTATAAAGAGAACATTGAGGTTGCTGTTCACAATGACAACATTATGCTGATTGGTGACGGAATGCAAAATACCATAATAACAAGTTCTAGAAGTGTTCAAGGTGGTTATACCACTTATAGCTCTGCAACAGCAGGTGAATTATATTTCATTTCCTGTTTTATGTTCTTGTTATAAGAGTCACTACTAGAAAAAGTTGAACTAACAACGAAAGTTGGCGACTCTAGTAGGCGGAGATGGAATAGTGATGAATTTAATGTTTTTTCGATCTCCAAATTTTCTTCACTGATTTAGTTTTTTCTAGGTGTCTTTGTGTACAAGTAAATTTCATGCACCTACTATTGAACATAAAAGATGTGCGAAAAAAAAATTGAGTGAAAATCTACAATCATTTAATGAGCTTTTGAAACTTAATTTTAAAGCCCTAATTAAATCAGTGTTTAAAATTAGTTGCCACGGAAATGGTGCTCTTTATATCAGAGGTATATTTGATATTCATAGTCGTCTAATGGCTTTCTTGCAACTTATATAGTCGTCTAACGATTGTGATTTATAGTTTCTAATAGTTATATATTTCTCTTGAATCTTTTAAATCCAGGCATTGATGGACTTCATTTCATTGCACGTGACATAACCTTCCAAAATACTGCTGGTCCTCACAAAGGTCAAGCTGTGGCGCTCCGATCAGCTTCAGATCTCTCTGTCTTCTACCGGTGTGCTATATCGGGCTATCAAGACACTCTGATGGCTCATGCACAACGTCAATTCTACCGACAATGCTTCATCTATGGCACCGTAGACTTCATCTTTGGCAACGCTGCAGTGGTATTCCAAAATTGTAACATTTTTGCAAGAAAGCCTTTGGATGGCCAAGCTAACATGATCACTGCCCAAGGTCGTGGTGACCCATTCCAAAACACTGGAATTTCATTCCACAATTGTCAAATTAGGGCTGCATCAGATCTAAAGCCTGTTGTTGATAAGTATAAAACCTTCTTGGGCAGGCCATGGCAACAATACTCAAGAGTCATGGTGATGAAAACTTTTATGGACACTTTAGTGAGCCCCCTAGGTTGGTCTCCATGGGGTGACACTGATTTTGCTCAAGACACATTGTATTATGGAGAGTATGAGAATTATGGACCTGGTTCATCAACAGCAAATAGAGTAAAATGGCCTGGTTATCATGTGATAACAAACCCAAATGAAGCATCAAAGTTTACGGTTGCTGGACTCCTTGCTGGACCAACATGGTTGGCTAGCACTACTGTGCCATTTACATCTGGTCTTTGATCATTTATGTTGTGCTATAGCTATTTCTTCATTGCCTCAATTATTGTACTTAATTCTTTGTAATTAAGTTCATTGTAATTCTTGTAAGAGCATGCTCATATTCTTTTGTACACTGCGAGAGATATTATTTTTCATATTCATATACTCAATAAAAAATATTATTCATATTCATATTAACATTATCGTTTCACAATCATACCTTGAGTTTGAGGAAGCTATTAAGAATAATGATAGTTGGTAGTTTAAGTAATTAGTTCGATTATTGGTTAAGTGTGAAATACAAAATTAGTTAGAGTTTATTATTAGAAAGTTAGTTTGTTAATCCCCCCTTCTAGCTCTTATATAAGAGCATTACTTGTATTAATTTACTACCTTTTATCAAAATGATTCTCTACGAGTCTTATTCTCATTCAACCTTTCAAAGCTCTTTTCATTCAATTTGGAGGTGGTTCCTTCACTTGGTTACTTTCTTGCTTGGCAAGTCTTGCATGCCACAAAAGGACGACAGGACGACAAATGAAGAGGAAAAAACTGTCTTATTTTAAGGTAATGTGGAGTGATGATTAAAACGGACAAAGTTTAGGTGCACCCCCCTTTTTTTTGGGTACAATTGTTGTATTTAGGTGCATTTTCTAATTTATTGTTTTTACAGTTCTCTACTCTAAAATTCAAACTTAACTGAAAAATTTAATCTACATATCATATCATCACCGTGAAAAACATAAATAACACACCTTTAAAACAACCCCTAAATTTTGTCATTAAACTCATATGGGCCAGACAGTTCACATATTCTTTCATGGATAATGATAATGCTATATCCCTTGTGCTTTACGTGCCTTATTCAAATGATTATGTTTTGCAGGGAACAAACTAAAAAACTTCCCAACTTTGAGTTTGGTGGATGGATTGATTAGACAGACATTGGAGGATGAACATGGGGACATGATTCTAAATAGGATCACACATCAGTAGTCATGCTTACTCATTACTCAAACATTCTGAACTGCCATTTTTCCAGTCTTAATGAATATTGGTTTGTTCCCAAAGATCAGTAGGAAAAGGTATGGTAGTGATATAGGTATGTGGGGTAACGACATTGTAGTGATATGTTGAGCAGAAACTTTAGTAAACATTCATAGCAGCTTCTTATCACAGTTCCATTTTAACTTTTGACCGGCTTGGCCAAGTAAATAAGTGGATGTATATGCTTAAATCATAATGATCTAATACATAATTTTTGGTGAATATGATCAGCTTATATTTTTTCTTCTTCAACATTTTGATGATCACCGAACCCTGAAGGGAGCACTTCAACATTGTATTGGCCTTTTGGCAGCTTTACTCACTGAAGTTTATATTATATATATCAATGGTAATATTCAAGGATTTCATTTTAAATTAAAATTGGGTCATTAACATGGGAACAAATCCCCAGATCTTCACTTTTCATCACAGAGAATAAGCTATCCAAAGTTTCTTCAATCTTAGCCAGTTCTGGATGAAAGGTACTCGTAGCATGGAAGCCAAAAATGCGGTGGCCCACCTGAATCCAGCTACTTCCTGGTTTTTTATCCAACACTTTATCCTTTATCAAGCTTCTCACTTTTGACATGTCTTCCCATCGTTTCCCAGAGGCATATAAGTTTGATAGAAGAACATAGTGGCCTGGATCCTCAGTATTTAATTGGAAAATATGCTCTGCAATGAGCTGATCAGCTAGTTCCACTTTGTTGTGAAGTCGGCACGCACCAAGTAAGCTTCCCAAAACATTGGCATCTGGTGTCACAGGCATGCTTGTGATGAACTTGCATGCACCATCAAGATCTCCTGTTCTTCCAATGAGATCCACCATACACGAGTAGTGCTCCATATCTGGCTTAATACCATAATCATTAATCATCGAATTATACAGCAGCCAACCTCTGTCAACAAGACCTGCATGACTACACGCGGATAACAGCGAAATAAAAGTGACTTTATTTGGTTTCATTCCTGCTTCCTTCATTTGCTTGTAAAATTCCAAACCCTTTTCTCCAAGGCCATGAGCTCCACAAGCAGATATCATAGTATTATATGTTATGGTATTCTTTACCATCATCTGATTAAAGACCTTCACTCCAAGTTCTAGAAATCCACATTTGCTGTACATATCTATTAGAGAATTGCCAACAGAAACATTTAATCCCAGACCACTTTTGCTAGCATAACAATGAATTTCCTTTCCTTGTCTAAGAGCTCCTATTTGGGTGCATATAGGAAGAACACTCACTAAAGTTATATGATTTGGCCTATATTCAGCTACCGAAATTTCTCTAAAGGTAAAAAATGCTGACTGAAAATCACTGACTAGATTATACCCAACAATTAGTGAATTCCATACCATGATATCCTTATCTAACATGTTCCTAAATATTGACTCCACTTCCCTGATTGATCCACAATTAGCATACATATCGATCAATGCGCATCCTACAACTACATCTGATAAAAGTCCTTGTTTGAGAACGAAGTTATGCATCTCCTTCCCTTGTTTCAACAACTTGAGTTTTCCCAAAGCAGGAAGAACACTAGTAACAACCATCTCATTTGTAGTTAAACCCGTATTCACCATTCTAACATACAGTTCAAAGCTCTCTTTATACATGCTATTTTGTGAGTAGCCAGCAATCAAACTACTCCAAGAAACAATATCCCTACAAATCATATAACTAAATACACGACGAGCATCATCTGGATAACCACATTTACAATACATATCAATGATAGCATTTGAAACATACAAATCACTATCAAAACCACTCCTCAACGCACAACCTTGCATGGCCATCCCCAATTTCAAACCCTCCATTAATCTCCCACACACCGGTAACACAGACGCCACAATAACCGAATCAGCCTTCAAACCTTCCAATCTCATCTTCCTAAACAACGACACTGCTTCAAACCACTCACCATTCCACACATTCCCACAAATCAACGCAGTCCATGTTGCCAAATCTTTAACATTCATTTCATCAAACACCTTACGCGCATCTTCCAAACTTCCACATTTCACGAACATATCAATCAAAGCACACTGAACAAAAAGATTAGCCTTTTCCACATTACAGCCAATACTACAATAAACCCATCTTCCAATTTCAATAGCATGCAACGAAGAACAAGCTTTTAACACAAGTGGGTATGTGTAGTTATCTGGGGTAAAACCATGTCTAAGCATGGAGTGATAAAACTGAATTGAAAGAGTGAAGTTGTTAGAAGCAATAAGAGCTCTGAGAATTGCGTTCCAAGCAAGGTTGGATTTGTGGGGAAGTTGATTGAAGGAGAGAAAAGCGTAATCGTGGGAACCGAAGTAAACGTAAGCATTGACGAGGTGTGAGGAAAGAGGAGTGTGTGGTGAAGATGGGTGGAAGAAACCATGGATGAGAAGAAGAGCGTGGAGTTTTTTGGTTTGGAGAAGATTGAGTGGAGATTTGAGGTGATGGAGAAAGGTGGTGAAGGGAATGGGAAGAGAGTGTTTTTGACGTGTGAATGTGGTAAGGTAAGGATTGAGATTACGAAACACCAAATTGGAGAAGGATATCATCGGCAATGGCATTCCCCTTACTTCTCATGCAAGTTTTGTTAAATACTCTCTTCCTCCTTAATTATAAAGTTGTTGGGAGTAACCCCGAGTCTTTAATTTGAAGTTAAGCAGAGAGTTAAGTAAAACCTTATAAATAACCAAAAGAGTTTTACTTTTCCCAACCCTACTGCCTTCTCACGCGTCCTACAAAAATTTCAAAAATACCCTTGGTTTGGATTACGTTTTCCGTACCAGATTATTAGTGTTTCCGGATAATAAAATTCAGATGCATACGCTATGAAATTTTGTGTTTTTCTTTGATGTCAAGGGTCTCTGTTGACCGTTATACGACCCCCGTATAAGCTGCAATGCAATTGTAGGGTCGTATGAGCGGTCAACAATGACCATGACACCACAAACACTCCTAAAAGCTACCTAAAAAACTAAAAAAAATGAAGAAAATGTAAGAAAGGAGGTGAAGAAGAATCAAGGAAAATATGGAAGATCCAAGCATTTTTATAGCCTAAAACAAGTTCAAGGTCATTTGGAAGTCAAGGAAAACGTGTCATTCAAAATCGTCCAAAAAACGCATTAAAACTCCACTAACCAGCCAAACCTTTGGTGAAACGTCACCATTAAAAATGTTACTGAGGTGTTCTGGATTTTATATTTCGGATAGCATGAAGTTTTTCCGGATTTTAAAGTCCGAACTTCATCAGGCCCTTTTGTTTGGAGCGTTTTTTCGGCGAATGGCTTGAAAAAAAATAGAACAAAGGTACATAACATAAAAAGAAGCAACATAAGACAAATAAAAAGTAAAAAAACAAACCATAATAACATAAATGACGAACATCTTTGACGTAAAAGTTTAAATAATATATATATTATTCAAAACATAATGCAACAACTTAATTCTACAACACATAACCAACACGCAATTAAAACAACATAAAACACGCGATTAATTAAAACATTGCACATTATCACAGATCATCTAAACTAATTTCTTCGTCTGGTGGTTCTAGGAGTGCCCTGATCGCTTCGTAGTTCCTGGGCTAGATCAAACATTTTAGAATTTGTTCAGCAGATCTAACCAACAAAGCATCCAACTCGATCAGTCCTCTAGTATTGTGCTGACCAAAAACAAAGAACATGGTTCTCACGTCGTCGTCGTTCGTGAGTTTTATCAGACTGAATCGGACAATGGACAACGATATTCAACACCGACCACCCTCATCATGTCTCTTGCTCCCTAGAGGCCCATGTGCCCCCTCTGTCTCCCCACAAACAATGAAGCTACTGGTATGTCCTCTCAGCCGGAGCCACTGATATAGCTTACTCTTCCTTAGAAATAGTTTTAAGTTCTTATGTAATAAGATTAGGAATAGTTTTAGGTTCTTATGTAAAAAGCTTAAAAAGCTTCAACATTATTGTAATGTATTATTCAAATATCAGTGAAATGAGTTGTTTATATCTTTTTGTCTTTTTATTTCTGTTTCATATGTTTTTTTTGCATTTATTTACGAATCTCAAAGCTTAAAAATGAAAAAGTTCTAGAAAAAGGTCACTCTGGATTTTAAAATTTGGATACATCTGGTAAATTATACTCCCTCCGTCCTGGATTAACTGAGCCAAAAGCTCATTTCACACGTATTAAGAAAAATGTATAAATGAAGGAGAGAGAAAAATAGTTTTAAGTGCACTTGTTAAGTATTGATGCATTCTCCACTATCATAAATGTAAAGTGGAATATATTGAATTGGAAATGATGAAAGTAGTATTAATTAGAGTTATAAAGGAAAAAAAAGTAATTAATATTGTATTTAAAAGTGAAATGGCTCAGATATTTTGGGACACTTTTTTTTTGCAAATGGTTCAGTTATTATGGGACGGAGGGAGTAACAATTCAATCCGGAAAACGAAATCCGGATCAGGGGTAATTTTAGAAAAAAATAGGGCGCGCGACAAAAGCCATAGGGTGGAAAAAGTAAAACTCTAACGAAAATTCTATGGTGAAGTCATAAGAATAACTTTTCTGATGAAGTTAACCTTATAGTCATTCATAGACGTTATATGGGTTTGCGGTGTTTCTGTGTCCGAGTTGAATATGAATTGATAAAAAGAGACGACGAAGATGAACAAAAACATGATAAATATGGGTTAATGATTTTACGTTCTGCATATGAATAGGAATATATGAAGAACACGAACGAAACAGTACGAAGAAGGATATGAATAATATAGGTTAGCGAATTCTCCTTTTGCTGATGAAGATGGAGACGAAGAAAGAGGATGATATGAATTTCGAAACTGAAAGTTTGTACATAATTAATAAATAATTTTAATTTAAATAAAATAAGTTAATAAATCAAAATTAATTTATGTTTTGTACGAGACCTGATTTGTAATAAGAAAAAGTTTAGTCGTATAGTGGTTCACCAATAATACACTAACCGACATGACATCAATTGTTACACTATTGGTTAAACAAAATAACTTTTTCAAAAAAGTCAGTTTCCTGACTGCACCGTAGAAGCGCCCTATAAATAATTATCGTATGAGTAAACTATTAAATTGGTTGATATCTTTGTAAGTCATTCTCAAAATAATATCTGACTCCGGTCATATTTCAAACCAGTCCTTGTTTTTTGTCAAAAGTTTCTCAATTAGATATTTGTTTTTATGTTTTTGTCACATGACAATGACCTAATTACTTTTTTTTGACAAAAACAAGGATTAGTTTGAAATATTAATAGAGTCATGGACTAATTTGAAAATGACTTATAAAACAAGGATCAATTTTGGTGGTTTTCTCATTGTTTTACTCATGAATCGAACTCAGGTTATCTTGAACAATTCATCTTTTGGTTGAACTCATTAACCACTTCAGTCTAACTTCTTAATTAGTTAGTTGTCCTTAAATTTAAGTCATCTTTCACTTTTGAGGAATAATTTGTGAACAACTAATTTCTACGATCAACAAGGTATTTGTTGTGTTTTACTCCATTTGTCTCAAATTAAGTGTCCCTTTTGAATTTTAATTGGCTATTAAGAAAATGATTAATAGTGTTGATTTAAATGGTAAAATGTGTTTCATTTGTTAAAAATGTCATTATTAATTATAATTAGTGGAGTAGTTAAATAAATAAGGATATGATAGTGAAAAAGAGAACCTAATTGTTAAGGTACAACTACCTCCTCGCACTGTAATCCAATACACAATAACAAAAATTCTATAACTGAAATAAAGAGAGTAACAACTTTACTAACTTAACATTATCATGTATTTGTTCCCTAAAAAAAAAATCATGTATTTCTGACACTCATAATATGTCAGAATATATATTAGATGCAATTTTTTTCTTCTTTCAAATATACATCTTGTGGCAAGTGCTGGTATACTAACAACACTAACTTTAGACTCTATAATATTCAATTGAATCACCCAATTCAAAAGCTGTCAGTTTAGTGTTTAAAACTTAATTTTATAACCTCAAGAGACACAACTCAAATCTCACTTAGAACAATTGTAATTTAACCATTAGTGTAACTACTATTAATAAAATTCCTCCTTCCATAAAAAATTTGAATTCGCTTAGGACTTGCCGTTTTAAAAATGTGTTACACATAAAATGTACAATCTATATGAATTTAATTTACTAAAAAAATAGTGTTAAAAAGAAAGTATTATGTTTTTGACAGAAGAAAAAGAAAGTATTATATTGAGCAATATTGTGAACATGTTTCTATCTTATTGATAAAACTAATGACCCGTTTGTTATAGCTTTTTGTTTTAAAAATGATTTTTAGTGTTCCATCTTTTTGTATAATTTTTTTTTTTAAAAAAAGAATGTATTATAAAAAGCTTCAAATGAGAAATAAGTTTAAATAGCCTCTCATAAAAAAAAATTGAAGTATTTCATCATTTTGGTACGACTTTTTTGAACAGTAAAATTTCAACAAAGTTGTTTTGAATACCTTCTCATAAAAATCATTTTAAGAGATTTTTATTTAAAAAAGAAATGTTGTTTTTATTATGTTAACATCTCTAAGGAAAGGACGAAGACTTTAATGGTTTGATGTGAGATTATTTGTTCAACTTTCTTATTAGTTTCTTTTTCTTCAAGGTATGCATTGTGGATTGCAACATTCCATAGAAAATAGTCGATCTTTGTTTGTACTTTGTGCAATAATACAACACCAAGAAGTTTCTGAGTAAGGCCAAGTCACTAGCTCCAATTTTTTAGTGTTTTTTCATGCTAAAGATTATGGAATTTCATACTTTGGTCCGTCTTAATAGTCAAAGAATTAAAAAGTTAAGGATAATGGTGCATTCTTAGGTAATTCCTTCCACAATTCTGTCAAATGAAATACTATAAAATAATCAATGGATTTGGAAAATGGTAGTAAAAGAATATGAGCCGCAAATCTTTTGATTTTCCTTTCAAGAATGCACATGATATATCATTGTCGTAGTCATGTCACAATTTGAATGACTCATAGATGATGTTTCAACAGATCTTATGCATCAGCAGCCATGTCACAATTTTCCAATGCATAATGCATGATGTCAAGCTGGAAACAAATACAAATAATTTTTTTTGACACACTCACATGAATAGAAAAATTATAAAGAATTTAGTTACGTCATTTAATTACTTTTTAATATTTTCATTTATATGTGTCTAAATATATATATTTTTTGGCTCAACTTTTTTTTTTTTTTTTGTGATCAAGCAAATATTTCTCTAGATGTCATTAACTTATTTTTTGAGCAAGTCTTGCTTGCATGGTCACAAAACTAAATTTATAGTGCTTAGAAACACACAAAGATTTACATATCCCCAAAATATAAGTTTTTTTTGTCTCTTTAGCATGAATAACTCTACCCACTTTTTATTGATGAGTAAATAAGAATTTATCCTAAAAAAAGCCCTTAAAATTTTTAAAAACATTCAATCTATTTCCATAATACCTTTTTTTTTTATCAATGGAAGAAAAAACAAGATAGAAAAGAAAGCTAAGATCTAATGAAAGATACTCTCGTGCTATCCGCTAAACATATGCTAGATTGATTGGCCCAAATTTAAAACTGCCTTGATAATGAGATTAGACTTTTTGATTTTTGTCGTAATTACGTACTCTAATTGTATTTGTTTTTAGGGTTATACTGACTAGTATCTTTAGGGCACTTGTTAAGGAAACTAAAAATAGTATATTTGCATTAAATTCAACAATATATTAGCTTTTAAAAAGTAAAATTCATAATTTTTCATCATTTTCAATACAATATATACTTTTATCTTTTTAACCAATGTCATAACACTACTAGAAAAAGAAAAATTTGAGAGGAAAATTAGCGACGGAAAAATTGAAATTCCTCACAAATTTGTTGGTCGCAAAATTTAGTGACGGAATTTGAGAGGGATTTTACGTTTTCCTTCACTAATTTTTGTTTTTTTAGTAGTGATAAGGACACTCTTTAACATTTTCTTTGTTTTTATAATGAAAATA
>Ga0315913_1001272_pt1 | contig 27230 bp, 15 predicted proteins | sample MpolsnodulesMG_FD_207736 | JGI IMG/M metagenome (GOLD analysis project Ga0315913, IMG submission 207736) | Medicago polymorpha root nodule microbial communities from Los Angeles, California, United States - small nodules | ecosystem: Host-associated > Plants > Roots > Nodule | place: USA...
TGTATACGTACGTATATATGTCCCTTGAAGAAGAAGTAAAAGCAACCCAATCCAATCCAACCAACCAACCTCACCTGGAAACATAAACTTATACTAAACATAGCTTCTTCTCTTCTCTTACCTTTTTCCCCCAAATTCTCAAACCCAAACCCTAATCTTCAATTCAATTAATGTCTCAAACCTCTCAAACCCTAATGCCTCTCGATTCCGAAGAATCACCATCCTCAACCCCAATTCCAACTTCCCCAAATCCACCCCCAAATTCCACCTCCACCGTCCTCCACCTCTCCTTCAACCAAGACTCCGGCTGCTTCGCCGCCGGCACCGATCATGGCTTCCGCATCTACAACTGCGACCCCTTCCGCGAAATTTTCCGCCGCGATTTTGGTCCCGGCGGCGGAATTGGTTTAGTCCACATGCTATTCCGCTGCAACATCCTCGCCTTCGTCGGCGGTGGATCAGACCCACGCTATCCAGCAAACAAGGTGATGATCTGGGACGATCATCAATCACGGTGTATCGGAGAGTTGTCGTTTCGTTCGGAGGTGAAAGGTGTTCGTCTTCGTCGCGATAGAATCGTCGTTGTTTTGGCGCATAAGATTTTTGTTTACAATTTTGCTGATCTTAAAGTTCTTCATCAAATTGAAACTATTGCTAACCCTACGGGGCTATGTGAAGTTTCACATGTTTCGGGAACTATGGTTTTGGCTTGTCCTGGGTTGCAGAAGGGTCAAATTAGGGTTGAGCATTATGCTTCTAAGAGAACTAAGTTCATAATGGCACATGATTCGAGAATTGCGTGTTTTGCTATAACCCAAGATGGACGTTTGCTTGCTACTGCAAGCTCCAAAGGGACTCTTGTTAGGGTTTTCAATACCTTGGATGGTTCTTTGCTTCAAGAGGTACATTTGACTTTTTTGAATTTTCATATTCTGATGCTATATATATCTAAAAATTTGTTTTTTAATTTTGTTTATGCATGTATTTAGTAGTTTAGTTCATTTTTTCATAGTTTGTTTGTTAGTTTTGTTACTGCTAGAAATATAGGTTGATGTGTATTTAGTGCTGATGCTGATTGTTTTGAAATGTTGGTTTTGGTGTTGTTTATCCTAGATAGCGTCGCACCTGCCCCCTAAAATGCTATGGCGGTATAGGCGATAGTGGGACAACCGCTATTGCAAAGACTAAAAAACCAGTGTACAAAGTAGGCATAAATACTCAAAAGATGCACAAAATTAAAGAAATCATCATACTTAATACTTAAATAACCTTAGGTACAGAGCAATACAACATAAACAGAGAAGAACATAAAACTGAACTAAAAGTGGGAAGAAGAACAAAATAAGAGCAATACCACGACAGAATGAAGAATAGAACATTTTTACCCTTGAAAGGGTTTGAATTGACATTTATACACTTAAAAACAACGGTTTTAGAAAAAAGGATTTGAGGAATTTCAGTCCGAAACCCTAATAGTGGTTGCGGTAGCGGTTTGGGCCCGCAATTAGCAGCTGCAACAACCACTATTGTTTGACGCCAGCTTGCAGGCCAAAAATGTTGCCCCAAACCCAGCACCGCTACGCTATTCCACTATAGCGTACTATTGACAGCATAGACGTTGGTTTTTTTTCTTTTTTCCTTCTGTTTTGTGTGTATGATGAGTTCAATTGTTTTGGAAGGCTGAATGGGAATGATGATTTCAGGTACGGAGAGGTGCTGACCGAGCCGAGATATATAGCCTTGCCTTCTCTTCCACTGCACAGTGGTTAGCTGTCTCGAGTGACAAGGGAACCGTTCATGTCTTCAACTTGAAGGTTGATTCGGGATTGTTGGGGCACGATAGATCGCATACTACATCCGAGTCTAGTCCTACTAGCCCGTCGGCTGCTTCGTCTCTTTCATTTATTAGAGGTTTGTGCATTTGTCCACTGTTAGTTATTCATTCATTAGTTATCATGTGTGGAAATTATGTTTTTTTAAGTAACTATTGAACAACCATAACGACATTTTTTGTTGCATCAGCCCAGGGTTTTGTTTGGTTTGGAAATTATGTTTTTTGATAGAACAAGTTTTTGCTTGCAATTGTCCTAATTCTGTCTGTTTTGTAGGTGTGTTACCTAAGTATTTTAGCTCAGAGTGGTCCGTGGCTCAATTTCGCTTGCAAGAAGGTTTACAATATCATGTTGCCTTTGGTCATCAGAAAAATACAATTGTAATACTTGGCATGGATGGCAGGTATTTTAGTAATGGATTATCTCCATGTCTTTTTTAGTTCGTTGTTTCGTTCTTTTTCCTTGTGTTGCTTAGAGATAGTAGAATTATTCACATAGGACTACTAGCATGGTGGAAATATGATTTGAAAACTGAACTTTTAAAAATTTGCTTACATACCCGTTCGCTACCCTCAAAAATTGACATGGGCTGTGACAGCATCATCAAGATTTGTGCCAATGGTAGTCTTATCTTAACAGAGAAATGAGATTAATTTCTAGAGTCATCGTGAATATAATGAATTATTACCATTGCTCATGTGTATTTATTACATTTGCATATATTTTGTAATTAAATTTATAAAATAATACCAGGTTTAGAACATCACTTTCATCCCTCTATCCCTTGATCAAGAAAAAATAAATTTAGACATGTTCATTTGGCCAATTGCCCTTAATTCATTTAATAAAAATAAAATTCATTTAATACATGCATATAGTTGTTGTAAAGGTATAACGTTAAATATGCTTAGTTTTATATTGTTTTTCTAAACATCCTAAGTTTTGCGACAACAATAAAAATCATAGTTGCTGCGAAGGTATAACGTTAAATATGCCTAGTTTTATATCGTTTTCTAAAACATTCTTAAGTTTTGGGACAACAGTAAAAATCTTAAAAAAGACCTTAGGTTTGAGAGGGAGGGATTATATCTTAAAACAAATATATAAAACCGGGGTCATATTTTAGATGATAAACTTCTACCATATCGATTTATCATCATTTATCATAATCTTTCGCCTGCTCTTTTTTCCTGAGAATTAAAACATCTGATGCAATTGTTTATTGAATTGTTAATGCAGCTTCTATCGATGTCAATTTGACACTGCAACTGGTGGGGAGATGACACAACTCGAGTATTACAATTTTCTAAAGCCAGAAGAGACATTCTAGTATGAATGCATGATTCTGTATATATCTTCGGTGGCATTGATGTGAATTCTATTTCGATTTCTATTTACCTCCTTATTTATAATAACCTTAAGTTGTAAATATAGTATATGCAAAGCCAGTAATGTCTTCCAATCCTTTGCTGTGTATATATATATATATATATATATTAAAGCTTGGTTGTGTCAATTAAAATTGGCTCAAGATTTGAACTCTGAAAATAATCGTGTCAGAAATATTCTAGGTTTTGTTATGCTACTTATTTTCAGATATATTCTAGCTTTTCGCATGCAGCGGGTCTTAGGGTCAGTTTGACTATATATGCTCGTATGACTGAATTTAAAAGGCTAAACTGAACTTTTAAAATAAGTTAAGAGATCAAATTGACAGGTTTTAAAGTTAATGGATCAAATCAAACTTTTAAAATAAGTGAAGGGTCCAAATTGGTATTTAAGTCTAAAATATTTCTAAATCCTAAATACTTAAATTGATTGGTTTTGTAGTAATTGATATAAATTTTATTCTGAATTAAAAATTTCTTTATGTCATTTAACATTTATCAACTAGTTGAGTTGCTAAATTTACTAAACATTTTAATTAGTTGATCAACCATCAATCATAAGCTATAAGTTATCCACTACTTTTATCAGCCTTGGTCTTATGTTCATATTTGCAATTAAACAAAAATCTTCACGCATTGGCGGTCATTTGTCTTGAGTAATTTTAAACTTGACTGTCGTTTAAGATTTAATAACATAGTTTATCTCAATTGAAAGTTCACTTAATAAAGATTCATAATGCTTTGAATAATTTTCTTGACTAAAAGTTCAACAACTTTCAGCGAATCAGCTAAATACATAACTAAATTTGCTCACAGGCGGATAACATCCAAATCTTATTTAAGGAAGAAGTAAGTATCAATATCTTACATCCAGCATCATCACCTGTAATATCTAAAAATAAACAATGTGGGATGAGACCTACTCAGTGGGTTTCTACTACACCACAAGTGACCTCCAACCATGTTAATCATAACATATGCATACATTAATTATTTGTTCTTAAACTTCTTCTACTCCTATTTGTGCTGTAAAGTCCTAAATTCCCATTGCATGCGAGGTTCTAAAAATTGGAATGGAGAACTATGAGGTTTGGTGAGGAAATAAGGATTAAGATCAAGCTTTGATGCTCATAATTTGTAGAATGTATTGTGAGTATGGGAAATCAACTCATTGAATATTAGAAATTAAATCCGAATTCTCGAGCAATTAAAATTCCTTGAGTAATCCCTTTTTTGTGATGTGTGCATTGCTTAATTGGACTAGAAATCCAAGCAGGTTAGAAGTAGTATAGTTAGTGACTCTAAATATTATACAGGCTTGATAGAAACTCTATATAGACATATGGCAAACGAATAATCAAGCTTCTAATGAGTAGTTGCCAGTGACTTATACAATGTCAGCAAAGCAAATGTTGGGATTTGATCATTATGCATAAATACACTTGATCAAGAAGGTTATCTATTGTGATAAAAATGTACTAATTGCCATATGATGCATGATGTACATGTAAAGTTAATAATAAATTGTGAGGGTAATACACTAGAAAGGGTTTGATTCCACCGAGTAGACAGAAACCCTTGAGAATACTCACTCTTAAAGTATCCAAAGTGAAAATCGACTAGATAATGCATTCTTTGATACACATTTATGTTTCGCCTTGATCGATATTCTAGACAATTTGTTTAGGGTATTACGGTCTTTGGTTCCTCTTGGGTGGCTTATTCTAAGTGAGACATTTTCATTAGAGAGTAGAGACTCGTTTAGTAGGAAAAAATAAATGAACTATACTACGAGAGAATCAATTAGGATTAAGATTAGAATTCATAATAAAAATTGATATCAAACATAATATTTCATATTTAATAAATAATATAAAAATTCAAATTGTATTTAGAAATATATAGTAAATTCATATGCGTGCATGCGCACGCGTGCGTACATACTTGTGTGAATAAAATATTATTTTTTGAAAGAATAATACAGTGTGTGTCTGGACTTGTGGTGGTTCGCTTAACCATCACACGTCCACTCTAAGCAAAAAATTGTAGCTTCTCACAGTTCACGTTTAAGAGACATAGGGATACAAGAATGATTAAGCCATGCCAAAGCAAACGAACACTAAGTTTATGATTGGTATTGCAGTGGATTAGCAGAAATAACGGTGAGTCATTGTGATTTTGCAAAAACTACACTTTGCAGCCATTGCAAAATCATTATGGCTTACCGTGATTTTGAAAAATCCACCTTGGTACCAGATAAGCACCTACCAATTATACATTTGTGAGCTTTAATACAGCAAATCATTACTCTGGCTGGTAATCAAACTCCAAGCTATTCTATGTGGGAAGTCCTCTTTACAATGATAAGAAAATTTTCAAGCATGGTTAAGTTTCCTAGTTCAGGAATCATTGACCAGAAATTATTGGTTGATGAGATGTCTAAGCATTTGAGATTAGACAACATTGTTAATTCAGTTGGTATTATTCAAAGAATGGGTTGTATCCAATTTCCAAGTGTTGTAGCTATGATAATAAGCGTAATTGAGCTGGTAGTGAACCTTCCAATGCATTACCAGAAAAATGATTTATAGGGAGATAATTTCGTGTGATAAATATGTGTGTTATTGATGAGTTGCTTTTGAATTTGGATATTAGAATTCGATATGAAGCATTGAACCGATGGCATAGTGTCGACTACACAAGAAGAATTGAAAATATTTTGTGATCTATAACCAAACTGACATTTTGATCCCCATACTAGAAGTTTAAGAATTGAACATTTTGGAAGTGCATAGTTAGAGAGCTTTAGATATAGTTTTTAAATAAAATAACTCTTTTTTTTTTAGCAAGTCAAAATAGAATATGATATATAGTTTTTATTTATTTAAACCAAATCAGTATTTTTTTTCTTCTTCTTTCAAATAAGCAAATTTTTATTTTCAATAAAGAATAATTTTAATGATTTTGACAATTTATTTTAAAGAGGAGTCGATTAAATGTGAGTGCCCTAAGTTGTTGTATTTTTCTTTCACTTTGTATGTTGCTTATCTTTACTGCGTCAAATTTAAGATAGCTGGACTGTAAAACACATCGGCTATCATGATATAGATGCTTCTTTGTTTAAATAATGAGGTATTCTTCCATAGTCACAAGACCAAATCAAATAGTGTTTAGACACACACATAAAAAGATGGTCCTTAAAATATTCAATCATTTTATTTATCAATTTCCTCTTTACTATTAAAAAAATATTTTTTTATGTGTGTGTGACCAAACACTTTTTATTTGGTCATGTGACCATATTAGAATTTCTCTTAAATAATAAGCGAAATATGAATTTAGTGAATGCACGCTCCCACGCATGAGCACACACCCACATACATATCTATTAGGAGAATGTGCTTCTTGCATTGGCTAGTCAACTAAAACAAATAAGTTCTTTATAAAAGTCGTGTAATTATTACTTGATCAAACATAAAAACTTATATTTTTTAAGACAAAATTTCTATTTATAAATTCCTTAACAATTGCTTATAAAACACTAATTATAATTATTGCTTATGAGACACTTATTAGCATCACCTTGCCTATAAAACACTAATTATAATTATTGCTTATGAGACACTTGTTAGCATCACCTATCACCTTGTATATTAACATAACATATCATATTTGGTATTCAACATAAAAGACGTGGAACATTTCTGCTAGTTTTCATGGCATGTAAATACTCTCAAGTCTCAATGATTCGTAGAATTTAAAAGAAGAAGAAAAGTTGTTGTAAAATGGTATTATTTTGTAGAATTTATCTGTTCATTTTTAAGGAAAATATTCATACCGCTTTTCTATTTTAAAAAATAACTTTAGAATAATAAAAAACTTCTTGGCATGTGTCTTTTTTTTTATTTTTTTTTTTATAATTAAAATATATCTTTTATCTTAATTTTTTTCTTCAAAAAAGTTAATTCTTAAACTTTTTCTCCCTTAAACACTCACCTTACTAAATAGTCATTTTATCTCTTAATATGTAATGAGTAGACATAATATTTTCTTAATGTATCAAAATTCTAAAATAGTATTTGATTGTGCACTTCATTAGACAAAATAATTATGACGTTAAAATATTATGTTCATATTGTCATACCAGTCCCCAATATACTTTTATTTTGTCATATCAGTCTATAAATATTTACTTGCTTAAAGACATATCGGTCGTTATAAGAAAAGAATTACTGTTTGGATTGAGGGACTATTTTAACGTTTAGGAGTATTTTTTTGACCAACAAAGTGTATCATCAGAGATTATTTTGAATTTTGATAAATTGAAGGATTATTGCGACTACTCGTTACACATTCAGAGACAAAAATGACTATTTACCCAAAATATTTTTAGCTTCTTTCACATACTAATCGGATGAAATCAATTATTTTACATTTTTTTTCATACGATCAATGTTAGTAAGAGCATTGTTATTTCAAGCAAATAGAATATCACGACAAATGTCGCGAATTAGTTGCATCGTTAGATCTGGTTTGGTGCAAAACACGAGTGGTTGGATAAAAAATTAGAATTCCTAAAGTTACAGATACAATTTACTAAATTGTCGTGATGTTTTCGCGAGAAACTTTTCCGCTATAAGCAACATTTCACTACTAGTAATTAGCTGTTAAATTAATATTTTCTCTTTCATATGGATTTGAACCAGAACCAAAAACTCCTTTAACTCATAGCTCCAACTAGTTGAATTATCCATTCCCCGATTACCTCAATATAATAGAAGGCGGACCGAAAATTTTGAAAGTATTGCTGCAGTTGGAGCTTAATGGATACGTATATTTATTCTTTACGTGATATGTAATGAAAATGTTAAAAACTAAGCAACAAGAAAATCTAATGAACATTACAATCCGAATAATGATCTAAACCAAACTATGAAAGGAAAAAAAAAAACAATTCAAGCACCTCTAGTGGGGTCAAAGCCTTAGCCCTGTGTATTGGTTGTATCACTAACCATATAGATTGCATCTGGGAAAGATCTAATGGTTTTAAACTGAATTGACCTCAATTCAACAGCAAAATCCAATGCTTGATTCATGTTTTGTCGAGCACCTGCTAATGCCTCAACAACCTCTGCATTGGTCAGGTAAGAGGCCATTATGTGACTCAATATTCTATCATGTCTTTCTTGAAATCTCGCAACTCTTTCTTCTGCTTCTTCCAAAGCCTCCCTTATGATTTTTAGTTTTTCCAAAGTCATTTGTTTCCTATGCCATCTCTTGAGGTTTGGTACACAATATATGAACGATGCAGAGAAGCCTATTATGGCGAAAACGATTTTGCTAATGTCCATGACACATTAGTTTATGCTTCATAGAGACATATAAGAGTAATACAATGCATACAGATATACTTTGCTTCGGTTTGGGAGTAACTACATTTCTTCAACTTGAATTAATTATCTTTTCTTATTCTACTTTTTCTTTTCCTGCCAGCTTTAATACATTATCACCAATTTTGCATGGTATATGTTGAACAAACAAATATTCTTGAGGGTATTTGGCCTAGTTAAATTTTGTTAACAGTTTCATTAATTTCAAATGAAAATGTGATATCAAAATTACAGGCATAAAATGTTCACACAAAGTTTTCTTGTTATTTTTGGTATTTTGTATTGTGATAAATTGATCAATGGGAATTCATATAAGTGTTACTTCTACAAGAGTAAAAGTTCAAAATTCAAACTCCAACGTTTTTTTTTTCACCAAGTATTATTGTCTTGATTAAGATGCAATGACATTCAATTCAATGTAAATTACATATTGATAGAATAAAAACACAACCCATCCCTACAAAGTAAGCACAAGAGGGTGTTTTGATCAGTTTCAAACCAAGGTGGGAGGCGCAGCACAAATATTTTAAAAACGAAGAGTAAATAATAAAAAAATGTTGCATGCATGTTACTTTTTTGAGAGTTTTGCTGATAGTCTACCCCGAGAAGTCCTCAAATCAGGTTTCGTTTTTCTAGATCTCTTCTTTCTTTGTTTTCTGGGGCTCTGCCGCTTCGTTGGACTTCTATCGAGTTGCATTCTTTCTAGACGCTGGCGACGGATCTCAGGATCAGCCCAACCTTTTCCCCATTCTGAGAATGAGGAAAACGGTTTGTCAGTTTTTGTTTCAAGTAACATATCTGCCTCAGGGTAAACATAGAAAGTTTCTTCAGTCATGGACTTCACAAATTCCATACCTAGTTCTGTTAGTTCCGGATATTTTATCTGAACGTTCGTCTGCAATTGTACAGTGGAAAACTTGAGGTCAAATTGCAGTTGAATTACCAACGCGCACGGAACAAGGCTGCATATGCGCAGATAAAGATCATTATGTTACATTACCTCCTTGTAGGCTCACTGCGCAAATGTTTATATAATTTAAGTTTCAGTGACAACAAATTCAACACTTTCAACAAATAATTCAATGAACATGCAATTTTAATATCAATATACAAGGATAGGTTATTTCTAGTTGAAGCAAGTATACCTTGTCATCTCCTTCCCTGATATATCCTTTAGCTTCCAAAATTCGAGTAAGGCCTCTCCACCACAGTATATCAGTGGTTAAGAATTTTTGAAACTGCGTACGACCATCATATATGGAAGCAATTAAAATTTGTCACTTGAATTCGTAACAACATAAAGCATCCACCAGAACAACAACTCAGTGCAAGCTGATAATTATACACAGGTTTACCTGCTCCCTTATACTTCTAACTAACGTCATAAGACTTGGCCTCTCTCCTAGTCTTCTATCCTTGGAATCGAAATGGATATCATCATTATATGAGGAATCCATGGAATAGCTACGTGCCTGAAAAAATAGCATTCATGACACATCAGTTTCTTTCCACTCATTGCAATACAGAAAATGCAATCTCTGGACCATGACAATTTCATTCCACAAAACAAAGCATTTGTTTAACGAATTTATCATTTTGGAACTTTATCCAGAAAAATAGAAACACAAACACACATGGAGTAGGGTGAGGTACATATGTTTGAAGTATGCTGTAAAAGTCCAAGGGTCAATATTTGGGGGTAAAAGTCACATATAAGACACAAATGCAAGTGTAGCTGGTCTAATACAAATATCAAACTGAAACTATTAGACATACATTTCCGGCCTGCATTATAGTTTGCAGTAAAATACAAGCCTCCTCTTTTAGATTCAGTCTTTGAGGTGGTCCATTATTGCACACATCACATCTGTATGAAAGTAGGTTAATCATGAAAATGAATGTGTAAAGGCTAACATGAATTAATAAATGACTCAAAACTAAACACTCTACCAATAAATACAACCACAAGATAATCCTTTGATTACAAAAGAAAGCCGATAAGCTAATGCAATAAACAAGGTAATTTGATACGGACTACTGGTTGAATTTAAAATACATAAGGGATTTCAAGTTTCTCCTATTTTAGAATAAATTTTCACTTCGACTGACGCTTAAACTGCTAAAGATAATTAAACAGCAAGGCATTGAGACCAAACTTGACATACAAGAGACACTTCTGATGGCTGAAATCCTCTCCGAAGTATTCTACAAGTATCTTTGCTCGACAGCATGAAGTATTCATTCCATATCTGCACATATACAATAAGATTTTGCCCTAAGATAATATCGGAAAAGAAGACAAAGATACATTTATCATGGCAAACACATTCCATATCTGCACATATACAATAAGATTTTGCCCTAAGATAATATCGGAAAAGAAGACAAAGATACATTTATCATGGCAAACCTGAAACAATCGGACAACATGATATATGCTTGTTTTGTCATATCTTCACTTCTACGACTTGGCAAAAGTGATGGCTTCCTTGCTAGGTTTGCATATAGAACTGGTTGAAAATAGGGGCCAGATACAAGAGCAAAAGAATAAAACAATAAGCAACCTACTTATCATGTGAATCAAAGGAGCAACGTAAGTTTAAAATTCCAAAGAGAATAAGAAAGGAAAATTGCATCACGAGGTAAAAATTATACTCCAGTATAAACAAACTTACTGCAATCAGCTAATTTCCCATCTCGACCAGCCCGTCCAGCTTCTTGGTAGTAGGCTTCCAAACTCTAATAAAATTACATGTAAAAATATTTTAGGTATCCAAAAGAACTTTTTTAGAACTCAGGAAGTGAAAGTATAAAACATGGAATGCACAAGAAAATACAGATAAAAACTTCAATTATAATTGATTATGTCAACAAAAAAGTATTTGAAAAAAAAGACCTGCGGCCAACCATAGTGGATGATTCTTCTAACATTCGATTTATCAATTCCCATTCCAAACGCTATTGTTGCAACAACAACCTGAAGATGATAAAACACAAGCACAACATATGAAACCTTAATTTCTGAATTCAGCATATAAAACTGTAGTATTAAAAGATGACATACCAAAACTGATAACTGACCACGTTAATTCAAATAAAAAACTTATAAGTCCCTCTTAAACTCCCTCACCCCCCAAAAAACAAAAAAGTGACTAGTTCAGTTAAAAAAATTGAACTGAAACATCTAAAATATTCTGTTCAGGCACCAGATCCATACCTCTAAAGTATTTTCATGAAACTCTTTATGAGTCCTTCTTAGATGCAACTTGGGCAGCTGGAGAAAGAAATTGAACTCATAAATTGGTTTCAAAAATCAAAATGCGATAAATCAAATGTTGTCAGAAGAATGTGCAGCAAACATTTTTTATATATCATAATGCAAAATTAACTATTGAGCTTGGTTCAATCAAAATCTACAATGGAGCATGCAAAAATAATTGAAAATGAAAAACAAAAGAAAAATAAAAAGTAATAAATTCTTCTACTTCCCAATAATTGGAATTCTCTTGTCAAGACATGATCATCCTGATTCATTCGAAATATAAACAACCATCTAATTAAACAAGCTGGAATATAATTATAATGCATACCCCTGCATTATAAGCGGCAGCCTTCACACCAGACTTGCAGAGATACTTGGCAATTCTCACTGTATCTTTTCTGGTGGGTACATATATAATTGTTGGTCCTTGTCCCAAAGGCTCCTTAAGCATTTTGAGTCTTTTTTCTGGTTTCGTAGGTGTATCAATTGTCTCGGATAACTCACATTGCTTGGGAGGAGGTTGCACACAAAATTCACCACAGGTAACTAAAAAGAGCCAACACATACAATTAGGAATCTTAGATGCTGTGACGGATCTAGGAATTTTACATAGTGGGGCCAACATACATAGACAATTATAACATTAAATAAAACATTGAACGATTTATCATTTTCTATAATAATAACGAACAAAACCCACTTGGGTTGGCCTGGTGGTGTTCGCTTGGGACCTTGGAGTGTGCTCCTCTCAAGGTCTCAGGTTTGATTCCCTCCAGTGCAAATTTTGGTGGACTAGTCCACACAAAACTTTGCTCTGGCTTTAAATGGAGCCCCCCACAAGTGGGCGGTGGGATTGGACCCCTAGGATTAGTCGGCCCTTGGGCCCGATACAGAATTTTCAATAAACCAACGAACAAACAACATTTATTCATTTTCAGACCCAAAAAATAAAATAAATAATGAACAAACAACCATTTTGGCCTTTGAATATGTGAGGCGCTGTCATATAGTTCCTGAATGTATCAAATTTGCAAACATATCCTCAAGTGTCTCTTTAATTAGTCATTTTGGTCCTCCAATGTGTTTTTTGTTAATCTTTTGGTCCTCAAATGTGTTTTTTCGTTAGTCAATTCAGTCTCTAAAATTACAAACAAAAGAGACACTTGGAATGCATTTGCAGTTTCAATACATTCAGGGACTATAATGACAACACCTCACACATTTAGGGACCAAAATAATTGTTTGCCCTAATATTAATATATGTACTCAACAATTTGTTAGAAACACAGTGGGGGCAAATGCCCACATTCGTCCAAATGTAAGTCCGCCCCCTGCTTAGATGCTACTACTAGCACTGAAAATGCTTTCCGTTTCTAAATTAAACATGACCAATTATTTGTAATGAACTCTGAGATAGCAGAAAGATCAGTACCATCCAAGTCATCTGCACTTTGAAAGACATCAACATCATTTTCCAGGAACTCAATTGTCAGTTTTCTTCTTTTTTTATGATTGCCGGTGTTTCCTGAGTGCATTACATCAATATCCCTATCATCACAGTCATCTTGGTTGCCGTCCACATCATCAGAAGAAACACTGTCTGTATCAGAAGCATCAGAGCTAATGGAAACACCATCTGCATCACCTGAGGTGAAAGCTTTCTTATTCCCACCATATACTTTAATCAATTCATGAAAATCTTTCTCATAAGAAGCCCATGATGTTCTACTATGCTTTACCTGATTGAAGTGCAGTGAATTTGAAGTGTTATGGATTAACAAGAAATATAAGTATAGGAATTGTCATCAACACACTCACCATGAAGCGTAAATTAGGTCGAAAAAATGATGTGAGAACAACACTTGTATCTTTTGACAAAAGCAGTGATTTTAAAATGTCTTCTCGAACTCTCTTTGTAGCTGTAGCTGTCAACGCCATTACAGGTATATCAAATTTCAAGGATTTTAGCTTGCCAGTAGTGAAATTTTCCCTCAATACAGACAGTCGGCTGAAACAAGAGAAGGCGTTTTAAAAACATATCATACTTACAAACAGTAGAATAAATACACAAACAGGATAAACGTGATATGTTGATAGTTGAAATAATCAAATCAACTAACAAATCAATTGTTCTTAGGTTCTTTGATCACACAAACCACAAGCTATGATAATTTAAGATGTCATATGCACAATAATTGATACATAAACAATGAATAAATATAAGGGACAAAAATAACAAACCTGTAAGCTGGACGGAAATCATGACCCCATTTAGAAACACAATGTACCTCATCAATTGCAAACAAAGCAATACCACGGGTTTCAGCAAGCTTCTGCAACGGTTGAATCAATCTACATTGAATTGTATTATAAATACCAAACATGAGAAGAACAAAAAGACAACAAATGTTGACTTCTAAAATACAGACTAAGCTTCAAGACCCCTATGACCCTAACCATACCTTAGAACTGTTTCTGGACAAATATACACTATACTATACATGCCTCTCATTGCTTTCTTTTCAACAGTATTATCAGGCTGCCCAGAGCCAAGAAAGCAAGCACTGATTCCATGTTTTGTTAGCTTTAAGCATTGATCGTGCATTAGGCTTATTAGAGGCGAAATCACAACCACCACTTTCCCAGTTAACAATGCGGGAATCTGAAAGCACAGAGATTTCCCTGCCAAAAAGTAACACTCTGAATAGATGCACAACAGCTGCAAAGAGCACAGCAAGTATGAACAAAAAAATATAGCAGAAATGATACTTAAACTTTATCCAGAACAACCAAATTCGACAACTTTTTAAATAACTAACAGTTCACAGACGTGGTTAACAAAATCAAAGGGTGATTAATAGATATATTCGGTATTCCAACTTACTAACCACAAATTTAAATGTGATTAACCTAGATATTCAAGTGTTCAAATTTACAAACAGTTGAAACACCTAAAATTGTGGTTAATTAAGTTAGTTGATGAGTTATCAAATTGACATACTCATTAGCCACTCATTGAACTTCTTTAACCACGTGTGTGAACCCCCCGTTAACCATTTAAAAAGTTGTCGAATTCCGTCGTCTCAAATTGTTCAAATAACATTGCTGTAAAGATAAAGAACAAAACCAGATCCAGTTGCAGCCAGAACAAGACAATCTCTAAGAGCAATCCAAGCAGAAAGAGCTTCCTTCTGAAAACTTTTCAACGATGAAAAACCAAAATGCTTTTGCAATAAAATTCTAGCTTTCTGCTCCCAATCAGATGCAACATCAAAATCATGAGCTACACCGGAATCATGATCAAATCCCATTCGTGGCAAGGACACTTTCTCCTTGTGCTCTTCCACATCCTCATCATCATTATCATCATCAACAACAACCACATTTTTGTTTTTCTCATTGACTTTACTACTGGACTGAAAATAATGGTTGATCGTTCTCGACTTTGGAACTTCAATGGAAGATGAAAAAGTTCGTTTTTTTAGAGCTTTCCCATTACATGGAAGTGATTTTGTGACATGGGTCGTGGATGGTTCACGGTTACTGCTGCTACTACTGCTAGTATTGAAGATATGCTCCACAAGGCTTGGAATCGAAGGACCCACTACTTTTATTGCTTCGAGAATTTGGGAATGCTCGAACCCCATTTCAACCATTTCTGAAATTACTTGCTCCAAAGATTTGTTGTTGGAATCCATTTGATGAAAAATGTTCAAAACGTGAATTAGGGTTGAGGAAAATTCCCCTTTTGATTTGGGGGTTAAAAATTGAAATGTCGCAATGGGTTTTCAAATTCTAGGAAGGTTTCATTGTGTTGAGTGTAAGAATGTAGCGTTTGTACAAACAGAAGAGTGGAGAATTGGGAGAATGAGAGAGTAATGCATACCTGATTTGAAACGATGAACTCTTCAATTGTTCTGATTAGTCACAATCCCGCCAAATCTGCTATTTCTTTATATTCTGAAAAGTAGTTTACAAAGTGGAACTTTTTTTTTCTTCCAAAAAAACTATATGAGGTGTTATACATGTGATAAGATGGATTTGCCGTTTTGTGGATCGTGGACTAGTAGGACCGATCCGGGAGGAGATTGTCTCCGGAAGAGATCTTCACTGGAGAGGATCCACTCCCGACTGATCCCCTCATGTGTCATGTTGTTTAGATCAAGGCGGCTAATATTAGAGACTCGCACGGGTCTTGATGAATGGTTCAAGTAAAGACCGAGCTTGAATGATCGTTTAGATTAAGACCGAGTTAAAGGACCGTTCAAGTCAAAGTCGAGCTAACACGAAGACAGTTTTAAAGGTGAAGTTGTAGTCCTACTAGGACTATAGCCCTCATGTCACTCGTCTTGTATGTACGAGGTACGTAGGTACGTATGAAGAACTTGCCTTGACCCCGCACACCTTGTATGTACATATAAGATGAGGGTGACATGTCCCACTCCCAGTGTCATGTACGGAGGAATATTTTGTGACTACCAAATATAAACTAATGGCTTGGTGTGAAAAAAAGAGGGTTCATTAGGTCAAGAGGAGGTAGTTATAAAAAGAGACACTTATGAAGGGGAAGCCCATTCGCTCTAGATTTAAACAATGTATTTCTTACTTTAAGTATTTTTATAGTATTTTTGGGGTTATCTCTGGGAGTTTTCAAAGGATCTCGCATCTTGTATCATGTGTTTACATTCGTAAATAAGGAAAATTGATCTCTTAACTCGTAAGGTGAAAATTCAACGTTAATAAACTTGGACTTATCATTAATTTGATTAAGTGAGATGATTTAGATTGACGTTGAATTTGAGTTATGATTAAACCTAGTCAATTGGACGGTTCAATTAAGTTTTTATATCACAAATCCATGCATTCTATACTATGGAACAAGGACTATTTTCCTTTGTATTTATAATACTTTTGTGAATATGATAGGGTTTAACTTCAACTCAACTTTGTAAGGTGGGCACAATATAGTAGATTGGGGATATGTTCAAATACGATCTTAGAAGTTGAAAATTTTCAACAGACTTACTTTCTTCGGTCTCAATTATAAACAATTTTTTTACTTTTTAGGTTAATTCAATAAATAATATATGTGGTCTATACTATATACACATGTATCATTTATTTAATGAACCTAAAACGTAAAAATTGCTTATAATTAAGACGAGGAAGAATATAAAATGAGAGTTATTAAATAAAAGTCTTATAATATTAATAGATTGGTTAAGTGGCTTAGGTGCATGAGACTAAACACGCCCCCTCACATTTAGCGTAAATAAAAGGTGTTGCATGTAATAATAAAGCTAACTCGAATGGCTACAATTAAGGGCTAGACAATGACAAAGTGAAGCTACCAATTATTGAACACACATGGACGTCATCCACCTCTCCAACCCCTTAGAGTATTGTCAATGGTGTATGGATTATACTTGCACACATTGCTATTTTTACCTTTTCAATTTCACCTCATATTTCAACCCAACAACTCCAAAAAACATACTCCCTCCGGTCCTATTTATAAGAGAAAGTTAGGTCAACAAAAGTTAATGTATTTGGACTGAATTTTTAACTAGATACATCAACTTTTATTGACCCAAATTTCTCCTATAAATAGGATCGGAGGGAGTACTATTTATAGTTCCACCAATAATTTGGCATCCTTTTATTTCATCAATGACATTTACTTGTCTTTTATGAAACAATAAGAGATGAGAGAAGCTTACCTATACAATACAAGCATTGCAACTATTTAGATTTAGATACTATACACTTTGACATAACTCAAAAGTAGGTACTAGCACCATAAAATAAAGGTAAAAGAATATGAAGTCCACATTTACCAAAATTCCATAAAATGAAATTAAAGTTACACTCAAGTTGTTTGAAAATTTCAATTAATTCCTATGAACACACACATGAAATTAAGTGTAAGTAAAGTCTAATTCTAATCTATCTGAAAGGAGCAAGAGGGTTTGGTGTACGTGGAGTTTTAGACCTTCTAAGCTCTTTACAAACATTATCCAACATTCCCATAAAATCTCTCACAATAACAAATATCCTAAGTGGATTATCTTCTTTACTAACATCTCCATGAAAATATTCTGTTATTTCTTTAACACGTGCTATCACTCTATCTTCATCTCCTCTTAACTCCTTCAAATTTCCATCCACATATTGCAAGAACAACTTCATAGACATCACAAAATTATGACTCATTTCATCCTCATGCAACTCATTTTCCACTAGTTGTTTCAGCCTAACCATTCCATCGTATAGATTTGAAACAGAACTAGCAAGAACATCTAAGTCAATTGTTGCTGTCTTTTTAACATTGTACAGTTCAGTGCTGAGACCAGACACTAATTCTAGTCCCATTTTTCTGTAATCTTCTTCTTTTTCTTCTTCTGTTCTGTTTTTGTTACTTTTTTGGCTTATTTTTCCCATTATGCTATCTGAAACTCTTATTCCTTCTGAACGAACAATCTCTTGAACAACAAAGTGGAGTAAGGTTGTTTTGCCATCGGTTCCTTTAACATCTGCTAGCTTGAGTAGAGCATCGAGTTTGAATGCCCTTGCACCTCCCCTTATCGTTCCAACGTTCATGCGATTTCCTGTTTTGAGTACTGCTTCTAGAAGTTTCAAAAAGAGTCTGCTTGATCTTAGCTCCTTGCATGCCTCCTGGTATATATAGGACATTAACACAAGGTTTGTGTGAGAATGTTTAAGCCATGTAACACAGACACTTCAGACTAAGAGCGTGTCCGGCACAGATACATGTGGTGACATTTAAATATTTCACTTTCTCAAATTGTTACAGGTCTCAATGTATTTAAGTATATGTTACCTTCATTAAGTTAGTAGTTCTAGCTTTAATGTTTGAAAATAAAGTAATGCATGTCCATGTTAAATAAATAGATCGCCAATTTAACATCTTGAATTAGTGAAATTCAGGATGATCTTAAAGTTAAAAATCATTGGACTTGTGAGCCAATTTGAGACTAAACTAACTGGCTCAAAAGATCTATGAGGCTCCGACAGAGACACAAATCAGACACTGAACACACCTTTGATAAGAGAAAATGTAAGTAATTAAATGTAACAACATGTATCGGTGTCATGTCAGCGTTGATACTAACATGTGTTGGACACTGAACACACCTTCAATTCGATGTATCGGTCTTATATCGATTAATGTCATCAATGATTTTCAATGATCAATAATGATTTTAATTTTTTGTTGATTCCAATAACCAAACTGTCCTATTTTAGGACCACAATTTCAGAGGCAAATTGATTATACTTTTTTGAAATTGACTAAATTGATGCTGATATTTTGTTTGCATGGTCACTTACCTCTAGCATTGAAAATGAGTTCCTTAGGTGAACAACTTCATCATCAAAAGTCTCTTTATAAAGCATTGTTTCTACTCTTTGAAAGGCAAATGGTACACCAAGTACTGCCCTCACAAACTTTTCGGCGGACCCCAATTCATTGATGTTGCCTTTATAATTGAAGAGCTTACCCTCTTCTTCCTTGGTAGGTACCATTTTCACCAATGCCTCTAATTGTTGCAAAGACAATCCCTTCCCTGCTTTTCAAAACAATTTAATAACATCTTTGACAATGTTATTTGACTATAAATTGTCCTCAAAATATGGTACAAAAACCACATGCTTCTACAGTTCTATAAGCCAAAGTCATTGTTCAATTTGACTTTGTAACAGTAATGTATATTATTATCATTACATTAATAATAATTCATAGTATGACAAATTGAACATTGGAGTTTGGAACATGTTATTAAATAACAATTTTACCACGTAGATGAAACTTAATTTTTATGTGTGACAAGTGCTTATTGTCAAAAATATAAATGTGTGACAAGTGTTGATAATTAAAGAGTACTTTTACCTTGCATTAGTGCATCACATACTTGTTCAGCTGTCACATTCAGAGCTTTTGAGAGTATTGTTATGTTCTGCAACCTTTTTGGATCAAGTACATGTTTGCTTGGAGATGGTGTTTTACTCTTACTTTCATCATTGTTAATTGAACTTTGTAAATTATAGCCAAAAAGTGACTCAATCATTTCCTCATCCAACCTAATAAAAATTCATGATATGCTTAAAAACAGTGAATAAAAATAAATAAAAATGAAGAACTCATATGAATAAATACTTATAATAAAGTTGAACTTACTCAAATGAACTTGATCTTAATTTGTCCCAAACCATTGTACGATTTGGTGCAGCTCTTACTTTGTCCCAATGAAGTGGTTTGAGTTTAGCCAATGGTGTACCATCTTTACCAAGTGGTGATTGAGGGAATTGATATGGTGGAGGAGGTGGTGTTTTTGCATCTTTGTTGCTATTTCCTCTTGGAAATGGAGGGGGGCATGGTGGTGGTGGAGGAGATTTTGTAGGGTTAGATGAAGAAGGAGAAAATGAATCTTTTTCAGGACTAAGATTTGATCTTGAAGAAGTTTCTGAATTTACAGGAGAAGATAAGGTATGAGATGTCAATGAAAGTGGAGAATGAGATGAAACTCTAGATGAAGTTGTTAATGAATGTAAAGTAAAGAGTGGCATTTTCAATGGTGGTGTTGGTGGCGGCGGCGGCGGAGGGGATGGTGGTGGAGGAGGTGGAGAGGAAATGGATGTTTGTTGACATTGGACAAAGGTTTCATTTTCAATCTCTTTGTCTTTTTGTTTTGGACTATAAGGTGGTTGGTGAGAATCATTTGTGTTTGAGATTGAGTTTTGTGGTGACAATAACAAAGATTGTGTGTCACTAAGGCTACCAGCTGAAGCATTAGAAAGTCTTGTATTTGATTGTGAATCAACAAATGAATGAAAACTTTCATCTTCTGATGAATCACAATCTTCATGAACAATTTTATCACCAACACAAGAAGAATTATTAACATTCCCATCAACACATTCATGTTCATTTTTTACTAGTTCCATTTCAACCTCTTCATGAACAGAAACAATTTCCTTAGTAAAAGAACTACTAACATTATTGTCACTAGTCTTTGTCATGCTACAAGCATGTTGTTCAACATCTTCACCTAATGCATCAAGATAAAACAGATCTAATCCTGGATTTAAACTCACCTTGCCTTTTGTTTTTCCTTTGGTATTGCTGCTACAAAGAGGCATTGTTCTTTTTGGTTTCTTCTTTTTGTGATTTGTGAATTTTTTCCTGCAGAATAAGATTAAGCCAAGAGAAACAAAAAATGCAGCTACTCCTACAGAAACAAAAACAGCTACTAGTATTCTTTTGGTTCTGCCTCTATCATCATCATGAAGCTTTTTTGGTGGATGATTCCAATGAAAGTGATGTTTTTGATGATAAGAATGAGGATGAAAATGCATTACTTGAGAAGGTGTTGGAGCTGGAGCTGGAGCTAGAGCTTCAACTTCAGCTTCAATGTTTTGTGATGGAGAAGGTGATGGTGTGAGAAACTGATCAGAATCACCATTGGATTTAGAAGATACCCTTTTGTGGAAACTCTTTAAACCAAGTAAAGATCTAAACTTTTCAACTATAAAACCTTGTTTCTCTTCATTCTCATCTAAACCTGAGATTTTCTGAACCTGCTTTTCTTTTTCTTGTTCATTCTTCTCCTTCATGTAATAGTTATCTTGTAAACTATGAACATGAAAGCTTCCAGCTGCATTGATTAAAGCACCAACACTCAAAATGTGAGTCCTTTGTGATGATGATAAAGGAACAAAGAGTGTGATAATGATGATGAAGATCATGGTAAGAAGCTCAGAAACACAACTCATTTTTTCTTTTTGTGTCTTCCAACTAAAAGTTAATGCAGCTTTCCTCTTATAAAAGCTTGTTTCCTTTTTGTTTTTTCCATCAAGAAAATGAATATTTTTTCATTTGGTTAGTGCTGGTGAATGAATGTGTGATAAGATCTGAAACAGTACTGTCTTTAATGCTACTCCAAGCAAAGCAGGGAACCCCTGAACCTTTGGCAGTTGTAGTTGTACCAGGCCTTCTTTACTTCCCTGTTCCTACACTCTTATCTCTTGTTACCATTAATAAATTCTACCCTACAGTAAGGCACTGTTAATGCATATGCATACTAAACCTGTTTTGGAAAATCTTTCTCTCTTTACACTTTGACTTAATTCTTTTGTCTTTTCTGCTTTTTTATCATGTATTTGTCAGAAAAGTTATGCAATATATATAAGTGTAAGATCATATAACACTCTACCAACATTATAATTTGATTGATGATGATTCAAAAGGTTTAGTATCTGGTGGGAATTGAGACATGATCTTTGATGGGATCATAAAACTTTTTAGTAGTTAAAAGTTATTTAACCAAAAAATTGTAAATGTGGTCTTCTGTGGGGTCATGTTTTGTTGGACTTGCCTAACACCATATACGGGTGATTCTATAAGATTTCTCCAACCTCTTATTTATAAATCAACATCAATGGTTCGTAAGGTGGGGACAAATTTCCCCTCATCATATAGGAAACAAAATATGTTCTAAATTGATGCATTTAATGGTTTAGATTTATTGCAAAATATGTTGTAAAATTTAAGAAAAATGTATGTAAGGTTTAGTTGACAATAAAAAATGTTAATGTTTAGATTCACCTAATTAAATATGCCAAACTTACTAGGAAACTTTTCTTCAACATTTCACGTGAAGACATATATGTAAGGCTAAAAGCAAGATGTTGATTGTTTAATAATGAGAGGCCAAAAAGAGTATTTGTCTTCTTCATTATGTTTATTTTTAATTGATTGTTCACTCTCAAGTGTGTTAATTTTGTATTCTTTTATGGTTCAAAATAAGTTATTTCCCATTCACATGTTAGTTGGAAGGGATTTTTTAAAACAAAATTGGATTAGAATCATTAGCTACTTGAGTAGCTCATAAGCACTAACAGTGAGGGGTAGAAAGTGGAATTTAGAGTCAAATTAACAACAGCATGCACATATACTCAAGTTTTGCCATCTGCTTGCAAAACCTGCTGTGTGTCGCATTCCCAATTAATTTGTGCTGTTATGGTATTCAAGAAAGCAAATCAAATGTCCCTCGGTTCAAGGCAATGCAATTATTTACTACTATATAGTATATTTTAAAGAGTGATGAAAAAAAAAGTATTATTCTTACCATATATGTTAGCTTATTTTATTACAATAATATTGTCCCAATCTTTTGTATGAGAATCGGTATTTCTTGTTTTGCATTTAATCTGATATGTGGATTGTTAAGGGTGTGTTTGTACTTAAAAAAAAGGGGTGCCTACTTTAGCATTAGACCAGGCATCATAAATTCTAAATAAAATTTGATAAGTTAATTGATAATGTAGAAGGGGATATAAAGTTGGTTTTATGGTTGGAAATTGGAATGCTAAGTTAAAGAGTTGGTAATATGGAGATTGAGGATTAATTTGATCTCCACTCTCAATAAAATATTAACAATACTAATAGTGTTTCTTTAAGGAACAAGTTTATAAATTTAAGAATATAGTCATTTTGCATAATTGAGATCATCAAAGGAAATTTTTTTGACATCCTGGACATAATCACAAGAAATATTATTTGCTACCTTGAAGTTGTGTTTTTTACTAGATATATTTATATTAAAATAGCTAAATATGAAAGAATAATTTGACATTAAGTGATTGAACGACGGATACGTATCTGATTCGACATGACGGGATCTGAGATCTACAATCCGATGGTTGTTGCGGAGGCGTTGAGGTCGCCAAACTTTGAACAACAACTCCTTCTCTTCTGAAGGGGGATGGTATACATGTAAACACTCCGACTAACTATAAATGCATCAAATATATGCAATGTTTTTATGGTAGAAAAGTGTGCACCTGGATGGAGTCTATTGGATCAGGGTTTTTGGTCTTTCTAACCCTAATCCAAACAATTGTCCTGCAGGGGACACATGTGCACAGATTAAAGATGGTTTGGAAGGATCCAATCCTTTGAAAAAATGGATCTTAACCTGGTCAGAAACAATACCAACAAGACTTCTAGACAGGCCCGACCTTGGGGGTGCGCAAGCAGCTCAACCAAGTCGGGCCTCTAAAAGTTTGGGCCTAAAAAAAAATAATTAGGTCTAATATCCACACTCCACTTAAATAAAAAATATGTTATTTCTTTTTCTTTTTTTGGTACACGTTTGAGTTTTTTCTAGACTCTAATTCTCCTTTCTAGACATAAATCTGATGATATCAAACCACCCCTAATTTGTATAGACATTAAAAGAATCACAACAATCACTTTTTTTCGCGTATACCATTCGTTTTCTCCTTTCCCACAACGGAGGAGTGACAAATTCAAACGACACTGTTCGGTAAATTTCACCTCTCTTTCACTTATTAATTTTTTATTTCGTTTCATGTTTAGAAGTTCTATTGATTCTGATTTTTTAATAAAAGTTTAACTACACAAAAATTCCGTTATTATTTTACCGGATGCCTATTTTAAAAAGAGAGCCGAGCCTCATATTTTATAGGAACGGCCTTGCTTCTAGATACTTAAAAGTATTCATCTAATTGGATATATTTTTTAAAATCTCATGTGGATGGGACCATTCTATTAGCATGTGATGAACCTTTAGATATAAGTAAAACAAACTCTTAAACTTGAGGGCTGAATAAAGTTTGGAAGTTGAAATAACATTGCAACAACATCTTTGATCAAATATTACAATCCTTTTGATAATTTTTAAGTGAAGAAAAAAGGGAAAACTTCACTAGAAAAGGAACGAGGGTCCATGATGTGTTGAAGCTTCCAATGATACATAATTGAGGTCCGACATTAACAAAGAATATTGCAAATGTTGACAGAGTATATGGGACAAGAAGCAAAGGGGTGAAGAGAAAAAATAGTGAGAATCCTATGCAAAATATACATTGTCTATCGGAAATAATTTTATACACAAAAAGTTTAATATGCTTCCTGGTTTTTTCTATATTCCCCTTGATGAATGGGAATAATTTACCCTTTTAAAAAAAAATATTTTTCTTCATCTTTATTTGTCATTGTCAAATCATTAGGAGTAACCTAGGCCTCACCTTATCTTTGAGTTCGTAAATTGAAACATCTTGGTTGTTTTGTTTACGTTCTTTTTCTTATGAAAAATAATTTTTAACATCAAAATTATGATATATAATTTAAAAATCATTTTTTTTTTTAAATTATAACTGTTTCATCCCGAGGCTTAAAGCGACTCTAAGAGTGAGGTCTTTTTACAATTAATATTTTATGTAAATTTTATTGTTGGTACTTTTTAAGATGCAAAATTGTTTATTAAATTATAATAATTGATTTTATTTATTATTCCATTTTTTATAGATAATAAAGTCAGCTCATTTTTTTTTGTCAAGTAACCTAGTGGATGGAAAAATTCACCTTTTAAGATGAATAAGTGGGGTGTCCGGAGTTCGAACCCCGGCCCCTGCACAAATTGTGCATTATCCCTTACCAAATGAGTTAAGCTCACGGGGACCAGCTAAATTATCTATCTTACATAAGATTTTATTAATTGTAATTTTAAAAAACCAAGTTCTGCAGAAACAACACTTATCTAAATTGTTAACACTATCCTATGAGAAATAAAAACATTTGGAAAAGAATCAAAATCTTTTTACATAATTAGGTATGTCAATTGTTGTAAAAGTTTCTAATTGTATAATTTATTTTAAGATGTTTAGTTCAGTAAATAAATATAATCCATCAATTTTTGAGTTTTTGTTATGTCTTAATGAACGTTCAAGATTAAGACAAGAATTTTTTAACTTTTCATTAACTAATGACTTTAATTTCTCAATGCTAAATAAAAATCCACAAATATCGTTATACAATTTAAATTATTCAAAGCTATGTTGAAAATAAATAATTGTTTTATCTTTTTTTTAAAGGAAAATAATTGTTTTATCTTCAAGAGATTTTACAACCTCATTATTCAATAATCAGATCAAATTGTTTCTTTTTAAGAATCATTTGTTTTTCGTGAAATTTGGGTTCTATATCCATTTCAAAAGCAATATATTTATTAGAAATTAGAGCATTTTCAAAAAAATCCCTTTATTTTTCAGGAAAAAAAAAATGTAACTAGACCATTCAATTGTTTTGTAGCATCATCGATACAATATCCTTAGATTGAATAGTTTACTAAATAAACTTAAATTTACTGCAAACAATATCTCATACCAAATAATAGTCATTAACATTGTCCAAGGTTTTTGCAAATCAAGCTTGAAAGCAACATCACCCTTCTTCTTAGGCTTCTATATGTTGTAAACAATTTCTTGCAAATAATAACATTGTCAGAGGTACCGTTGATTCAAAATAGTTTCTCCACAATAAATAAACTCAACGGGCAATTTAGGATACCAGTTAAATCCTTAAAAGGAGTTCTTAATTGACGGGTTTACATGAAACATGCTTTAAGCAGATGTACACCAAATAGCGTGGTTTTTTCAAGCAGAAATGAACTCCCTTGCATGGAGTTTGATATTGCATTACATAAACAAATGAAATAACTAACTATTACAATGCATGGACACCAAATTGAGAATTTTTTTTCTGACCCTAATGCCAAAAAAATGAAACATTTGACCCCCTTTGAGAATTATATACCAAAATGACCCACTTTGGGAAAGTTATTTTTTTTGTTTTGTCGTTTTCCCCATTACGGCCATTTCAAATGGTGGTAATGGGCTGCTTTTTTTGACCTGTGGCAGGTTTGTGCAGAGCCATCACTTCTTATATTTTTTTTTTAATTCTTTTTTATTCATTACAACCATTTGGTTTGGCCGTAATGGATTTCTAATTTTTTTCGTTTTTCCTTTTTTTTGGCATAATATATTTATTATAAAATTAAATACAAATAATAATAAATAAATATTAATGATAATGATAAAAAATATTAATTTAAAAACAGTAATTATTTTATTTATAGTGTTAGAAATAAAAACAAAATCTACTTTCGAAACCAATTACGCCAATTTAAATTATGACCTCCCGTAGCACATAATTTATCTTTTTTTCTTCGTACAGGTCGTTGGTTTTGCTCTTCCACTTCCTCAGGCTCTTCCTCTTCGACCTCCTCATCATTAGTTTCCATAGTGACGTCATTTTGCACTTGTGGAACAGAGTTCGTCCAAATTTCATTGACGAAATCATCTTCGTTAAACCCTGCAGCCAGACTTTCTATGGTATTAGTATGTGGTGGTGGCCATTGGGGTTCGTAGTTTGTTTCAGGATAATGTACATTTTATGGGTAAAAATACTATCTTACAGCTTTTTTAATTCGAGTAATTATTAACTATAATATTTAACTATTTTTTTATTTAACAT
>Ga0315913_1001274_pt1 | contig 27225 bp, 27 predicted proteins | sample MpolsnodulesMG_FD_207736 | JGI IMG/M metagenome (GOLD analysis project Ga0315913, IMG submission 207736) | Medicago polymorpha root nodule microbial communities from Los Angeles, California, United States - small nodules | ecosystem: Host-associated > Plants > Roots > Nodule | place: USA...
CGCCGCCGCCGCCGCCACCGCCGCCTCCACCGCCGCCACTGCCGCCGCCACCGCCGCCACTGCCGACTGTACCAGCACTACCCCGGCTGGCGCCGCTCTTGCCGCCACCTCTCATTGGGCCGCTTGCGGTGGAATCGCTGCGATCGTGCCGTCCGGTGCCAGCACCGATGGTTGCCGTCGTCAGAGGCGGACACATTTTAATCTGCGCAGGAGTAAGGATTTTTGAGCGGTTTATTGCAACGCAACATGCCGCGAAGTTGGCTTCCGAAAGCGGGCTGCACTGACGGGCAGTCATGCGCTGGCGCTGTACTGCGTCTGCGTCCGTCGTAACCACGACGGCGCCGATCGTTGCCGTGGAGAGTATGAAGAATGTTCGAAATATCGATCTATTAATTCTTTTCATTTCTATACTCCTTAAAACATTAACTTTAAAAATACTTTTTAGAATTGAATTAAAATTAACTGTGGTCAATTTACGAAATATTAGTAGATCGCCATATCGCGGCCTCATTTCGGGTTATCAACCATGGCTTAATCTATCTTAGCTAGTCTCTACGTCGGATCGGGGGACTTGTGCCCGTCGTTGGAGAACGCCTCGTGAAACGCTTCATTGCGCAGACAGTCTTTTTGTTGCTTATTGGAGCCCCGGGGGCTGCAGATGCCGGTACAACCATGAGGACTTCCGGCAAGGCTTTCGCACCGCCCGCCTTCGCATCTTTCTGCGTCCGCGAGCCACGCCTCTGCAGCACAGGCGGCGGCGAAAAGGCGGTCGTTCTTGCTCCGGATAAAATCAGCCAGCTCAAACAGATCAACAGCGCCGTCAATGCGAGCATCCGCGAACGCAGCGACCGCGCAAACGTCGGCAAGGACGATGACTGGCGCGTGCCGACCGCTTACGGAGACTGCGAGGACTTCGCAATCCTCAAGAAGCGAGAGCTGTTGAAGCGCGGCTGGCCCGCATCGGCACTGCTACTCACGGTTGCGCTCTTTCGTGGGGAGGGCCACACGGTTCTCACCGTCCGCACGAGCGAAGGTGACCTGGTTCTCGACAACAGGACCAATTCGGTCAGAGATTGGTCACGCACCCCTTATAATTATTTCGCCCGGCAATCCCAGTCGAACGGCAGGCGGTGGGAACTGATCGCAGGTGCCCGAAATATCTGATTGCGAGCGCAAGGGGTCCTTTCCGGACCGGAAAACGTTACTTTCTCCAACCCGATGATTTCAGATCGGGTGGGCCGGTCTAAAATTCATCGGATTCGACTCGAGGCGCTCCCGCATGGCGAGGAATGCCGATCGCTTTAGCGCGAGCTTCCTGTGGAGATCGGCCGTTCACCGGCAAGCAGCGACGTGAACTTCGACAAGCTGAAGCCAGGCATCTGCAGCGCCGACAGTTCTTGTCGGTCCGTCGTGTGAGATCAGGCGCCGACCATCAAAAACACGAAGCGCCCGAACAGTCAGTCCCAGTTGACCTGCGTCGGTGAAGCTTTGCTTCCCTCTCAATGAAAATCCGGCTTGACGCCCCTGTCCGGGCAGAATAGAACCCCACGAACCGTACCGTACGGTACTGATGGGGCGTCAGCGGATGCAAAGCGTCAGAGCGATGAAAGAGACAGATGCCGGAAGCGGCCTGACCGAGCGCCAGGGAGCGGTGCTGGAGCAGGCTTTGCGGCTGCTTGTCGACGGCGGCGAAAAGGCTCTGACGACCGCGGGTGTCGCGCGCGCCGCGAATTGCTCCAAGGAGAGCCTCTACAAGTGGTTCGGCGACCGTGAGGGGCTCCTTTCGGCAATGATCGCCTTTCAGGCGAGCAAGGTACGCACACTCGACGTTGCCGGCGCAAAGCTGGACGGCGGCAGCTTGAGGGTGCATCTCGTCACCTTCGCCAGGGACCTTCTCGACGTGTTGGCAGGCGACGTGTCGCTGGCGCTCAACCGCCTTGCGATCGGGCAGGCGAGCCGGGAAGGCTCGAAGCTCGGGCACATGCTGCAGGAACGCGGCCGGCGCCAGATCGGACGCAGAGCGGGTGCGCTGCTGGAAGCGGGGCGCAAGGCCGGTCTGCTGGCCTTCGATGACTCCGACGAGGCCTATGGCGCGCTTTACGGGCTCGTCGTCTCCGACTGGCATCTGCGCATGCTTCTCGGGGAGGAGCCGGGTCGTTTGAAGAAGGATTTCAGCCGCAGGGCGGAGCGGGCGGTCGACGCCTTTCTCACGCTTTACGGCGCGAAAGAGTAGGGCGGCCGTATTTTTCGGCTGCCAAAGCGAAACAGACAAGCAAAGGGAAGGAAAATTCGATGCGCGTCTATTACGATCGTGATGCCGATCTCAACCTCATCAAGTCGAAGAAGGTCGCCATCATCGGCTACGGCAGCCAAGGCCGCGCCCATGCGCTGAACCTCAAGGATTCCGGAGCGCAGAACGTCGCCATCGCGCTGAAGTCGGGTTCAGCTACGGCAAAGAAGGCCGAAGCGGATGGTTTCAAGGTCATGACGGTTGCCGAAGCTGCGGCCTGGGCCGACCTGATGATGATGGCAACGCCGGACGAACTGCAGGCCGATATCTACAAGGCCGAAATCGCCGGCAATATCCGCGACGGCGCAGCGATCGCCTTTGCGCACGGCCTGAACGTGCATTTCGGCCTGATCGAGCCGAAGGCTTCGGTCGATGTCGTGATGATCGCCCCGAAAGGCCCGGGCCATACGGTTCGCGGCGAATACCAGAAGGGCGGCGGCGTTCCCTGCCTTGTTGCCGTTCATCAGGATGCTTCCGGCAATGCACTCGACCTCGCGCTCTCCTATGCCTGCGGCGTCGGCGGCGGCCGCTCGGGCATCATCGAAACCAACTTCAAGGAAGAATGCGAAACCGACCTCTTCGGTGAGCAGGTCGTTCTCTGCGGCGGTCTGGTCGAGCTTATCCGGGCTGGTTTCGAAACGCTGGTCGAGGCCGGCTATGCGCCGGAGATGGCCTATTTCGAGTGCCTGCACGAAGTCAAGCTGATCGTCGACCTGATCTATGAAGGCGGCATTGCCAACATGAACTACTCGATCTCCAACACGGCCGAGTGGGGCGAATACGTCACCGGTCCGCGCATCATCACCGAAGAAACCAAGGCCGAGATGAAGCGCGTGCTGAAGGACATCCAGACCGGCAAGTTCACCTCGGAATGGATGCAGGAGTACCGCTCCGGTGCTGCTCGCTTCAAGGGCATTCGTCGCGTCAACGACGCCCATCAGATCGAGGAAGTCGGCGCCAAGCTGCGCGGAATGATGCCCTGGATCGGCAAGAACAAGCTGGTCGACAAGGCGAAGAACTAAGATCTGCCTTCAATGAAAAGAAGGAAAGCCGGAGCGCGCTCCGGCTTTCCGTTCAGGAATTGCAGCGCTTACATCGGATCATTGCCTTTCATGGCATTCGCCATGTGAGACTTGCACTTTTCCTGGTCATTCGCGGCCAATGCTTCTTTCGCCATGGCGAGTTCCTTCTGCGCCATCTCCTTGCGGCCCGTATCGGTGATCTGACCCACGTCAGTCTCGAGCTTCGTCATGCCTGCCTGGTCGCAAACCATGTCGGCCTGCGCGAAGGCAGGGGAAATGCCGGCGGCGGATATCGCGGCTGCAATCAATACTTTTCTCAACATCTGTAACCTCCAGTATCGTCGCTTCTTGCGACACACGGAGCCCAAACCGCCGACGGGTGGATCAGTTCCTTTAGAGAAGCGAGAAGGAGCACAGGAAACTGCCGCCCGCCGCTGCTCCGGCCACCGGCATTGAGATTCACCACGGCCTCGCTATGCTGCCCGCAAGGCGCCGACCTGCCGTCGACTCCGAGCGAGGGCGAAATCCGATGTCAAGAACACGCCGTAAGCTGACGACCATCTTCTGTGCCGACGTGCAGGATTATTCGCGCCTGATGGGGAAGGACGAAGAGGGGACGCTGGCGGCCCTGAAGCGCAGCCGCGATGCCATGGCGCGCCTGATCGAGGCGCATGAGGGTCGGGTTGTCAACACCTGGGGCGATGGCCTGATCGCGGAATTTCCGAGCGTCGTGGAAGCGGTGAGGGCGGCAATAGACGTCCAGAACGAATTGGCCGGGTTGAATGCCGGGCGCCCGAGCGAAGCGCGAATGGACTATCGCATCGGCATCAATCTCGGTGATGTGATCGCTGACGGCGATGACCTTTACGGCGACGGCGTCAATATCGCGGCGCGCCTGCAAGGCTCCGCGCCGGCCGGTGGCATAGTGATATCCAGCACCGTCTATGACCAGGTCCGCAACAAGCTGGCCGTCGGCTTCGAATTTCTCGGCGCGCTGACGGTCAAGAATATCGATGGCGGCGTTCCGAGTTACGCGGTTCAGATCGGAGCGGCGGAAGGTCCGGGATTGCCGGAAGCCAGCGGCGGCTGGGGAAGACAGGGCGCCCCTTCCGATCGCGAGAACCTGGCCGCAGACACAGGAGCAGAAGGGGTGCCAGCCGGGGGCTTATCAAGGACGGACCGCCGCATTTTCGGTGTCCTCGGCGTGGCGGCGGCTGGGGTCGTCGCCATAAATTTCGCTTCGTGGGAGGGGGAGTTCTGGGCGAGATGGCCCTTGTTTGCTTTCGCCTTGATCGCCGTGCTTCGCCAGATAAGCGGGTTGACGCAATTCGACCGCGGGCTTGCCCTGCTCGGGGCCGTCGGATCTGCGGCCGTCGCGGTCAACCTCCTTTCCTGGGAGGGGCGATTCTGGGCGATCTGGCCCGTGCTCGGAATTGCGGTTGCGGCGGGGATCCGATGGGCGGTGCGCGGCTCCGCCCGGTGAGGTCCGGCCGGCATTGGCAGGTGACCGATGCAGCCGCTGTAACCAGAAGTTGACGGGACTCGGCAAGCCGTGCATTCTGCCCGCGAAAGAAAGCCAGTTCAGCAAGCATTCGCATAAAGAAGACGTCCGGGTAAACCTTTTCGGGGGGTACTATGAGGAGAGGCGGAGAGTTCTTTTGCGCGGCGGCGCTGGCGGTAGCGATGACTGCGCCGGCAGCCGCGGCGGATCTGGTAATCGCGATGCCGCCGTGGCCGTCAGGTCAGGCGGCGGCGAACATCCTCAAATTCGGCATCGCCAAGAAATTCAGCCTCGATGCGGAGGTGCGGGAACTCGGTACGCTCAACGCTTTCGTCGGCCTAGAGAAGGGCGAAATCGACATCCAGCCGGAGGTTTGGCGGCCAAATTTCGACGAGCTCGTCCGCAAGTTCGTGACCGAAAAGGGCGCCGTGACGCTGAGTACGCGTGCGGTACCTGCATGGCAGGGGATTTGCGCCACGCCGGAGGCGGCCGCGACGATCAAGACCGTTGCGGATCTCGGCGACCCGGCCAAGACGAAATTCCTGGACACCGACGGTGACGGACGCGGAGAAATGTGGATCGGCGCCGCCGAATGGCTTTCGACCGGAATCGAACGTGCGCGGGCGGCCGGCTATGGCTATGCGGCAAACCTGACGCTTGTCGAGGCCAAGGAAGATGTTGCAATGGCGGCGGTGGATGCGGCAATCGCGACGGCGCGGCCGATGGTCTTCTACTGCTACGCTCCGCATCATGTTTTCAAGCTGCACCAGATCTCCCGGCTTGAGGAGCCGCCCCATGATCCTTCCAAATGGAAAATCGCGCCGCCGAACGATCCGCTATGGGTCAGCAAGTCGAGCGCGTCCACGGCCTGGGACGCGGGCCAGTTCCAGATCGGCTATGCGACGGCTTTTGCAAAGAAACATCCCGAAGTCGCGCAGTTCCTTCAGAATGTGGACTTCTCCCCGGATGAAGTGACGGCGATGAGTTATGCGCTCCAAGTCGAGCGGCAGACGCCGGTGGACTACGCCAGGAAGTGGGTTGAAAGCCACGCGGAACGGATCGACGGATGGGCGAAATGACGATGAGCCAGGAGTTCCCGAAGATATCTGTCGGCCGCCGCAAATTTGGAAAGGCGCTGCTTCTCCTCGGTTTTTGCCTTATTCCGCTTGCAGCGCTTGCCCAGACACAGATCTACGATTCCAAGACAAAGAAATGGGTGAACTACGACAAGAGGAAAGCGCGACAGTATTTCTCGCGAAACAATCAGGTTCCCGAGGCCTTTCGCCGACAGATGGTGCCGTTTCGCACGGCGGAAGTTCCGGGCACGATTATCATCGATGGCAACCAGCATTTCCTCTATCTGGTCCAGCCGGGTGGTCAGGCGATTCGCTACGGCATCGGTGTGGGCCGCGAAGGTTTCGGTTGGGCGGGTATCGTCCGGGTGGGGCGCAGGGCCGAGTGGCCGACCTGGACGCCCCCGGCCGAAATGGTCGCACGCGATCCGAATGCGGCAAAATGGGCAGGCGGCATGCCCGGCGGACCGGACAATCCGCTGGGCGCCCGAGCGCTTTACCTTTACGAGGGCGATAGCGATACGATCTACCGCATCCATGGTACGGTGGAGCCCTGGACGATCGGTCTCGACGTCTCCTCCGGCTGTATAAGAATGAACAATGACGATATCATCGACCTGTATTCGCGCGTCGACGTGGGCGCGAAGGTCATCGTGCTGATGCAGGGGGCCGCGCTCTACAAGGGCGTGTGACCCGGAAAAGGCCGGTGACCGGGGCCGGTCGGGTGAGAGCGGGAAGTTGCAGGCTGTCGCTACGACGAGATCGGAGGGTGGGAATTTGCCGACGAGTAAAGTGGGAAGACGTCCAATTCAAGCGTGCGTGCTGGCAGCGGCTTCGCTTCTTGCCGCATGCCAATCGAATCCGGAACCTCAGGAAATGGCGCGCACGAGCCTCCAAACGGCCCCTGCAGACCTGCAACTCCTCTGCGCGAATGCTGTCGTTGCCCAGGCCGGGGGCGCAAAGGTCCTGCCCACGAGCTCCAGACAGATCGATGCAACGAGCTACAGCGTCGACCTCGATGCGGGTGGTCGCAGGTTCACCTGCATCGTAGACGGCAGCGGCAGCGTGAAGTCGGTACAGCCGGCCTAGGTATTTCCGCTTCTCTCCGAAAGCCGGAATTGATCCCATTGCAGCGAGTCGGAAACGGCTATGCGCCTCCTCTTCCGTCAACTGCGGGCCGGACACGGCTTGACAAGAGGATGACGGGCGGGATGTCGCGACACGTTTGCACGACGTCCGACTGCCTCGGCCGTTCGCAATGCAGACCACCAGCCGATGGATGCACGGACCTCGCCGCGGCTTTCTCATGCGCTACGCCACCATTCGTCATCTTCGGGCTTGACCCGAGGATCTAATCAAAAGCATCGCTGCGGCATAGAAGGACGAACTCATCAAGAAGAAAGCCGGACTGGTGCGATCCGCAGCTTTGGTGAGGTTCGCGAATGGATCCTCGGGTCAAGCCCGAGCATGTCAACTGGTAGGGTTCGTGCGTGAAGATTGCGCGAGGTCCTTGCGGATCGGCTGATTACTTTTGCACTGCAATAAGAATATTGCGATGCAAAATAAATATAGAATATTGTTCCTGTTTTTAGTCTATATTCTAGGTATTCCTTCCAAAAAACGGAATTTCGTGTTTTCATGCCATAGTGGATAGGAGGAGCACTATGGCCACGATCATGCAGCACTTCGCTCTCTTCGATTTGCTTATTCTGGCTGGGATCTCTTTTCTTTTGGTCTGCAGCTATTTCGGTGAGGGTGAGGCTTGAAATAGCCACGGCTTCTTGCCCGGTCGCACTGACCGGAGTGCAGGCGCGATGACTGCTTGTGAGGTCAAGCTATTTTCGCAGCTTGACGGCTGTAGCATGGAGCCAAAGGGTGGGTGCGCCGTCATAGCCGCTTCCTTCCGTTTCGGCTACGTCCACTTCCGGCCAACCTGCCTCATCAAAGAGCCGCACTAGAACGTCGCTCGAAGGGTAGTTGAAGAAACGACCGAAGCAGTCGCGACCCTCTGCCTTGCCGGACTTGAAACTTGCCGCCAGGACGCCGCCGTCTTTGAGCGCATCGAGGATGCGGCCCAGCACGCCGACTAGACCGGCGCGCGGAACATGCAGCAGGCATGCCTCTGCCCAAACGCCGTCAAAGGCGTCGCGCCAGCGCAATTCTTCAAAGCGCAGGACGGCAATCTTTCTTCCGAGCAGGCGAGACGCTTCGGCCGCAAGCTCCGGAGAGCCGTCCGTCGGTGTCACGTCGAAACCCTTTGCGATCATATAGGCGCTGTCCTGGCCGCCTCCACAGCCGAGTTCGAGCACGGCTGCGCCGGGTCTCAAGCGCGAAAGGAACGTGTCCAGCCGGGTGTCAGGCGCGCGGCGCGGACGGCTTGCATAGCATGCGGCGTTCTCGCGGTAGAACTGGCTCGTGTGGTCGCTGTCGAATGGCGGCAAGGGCGTCCTCCTCGTTCGGTCGATCAGTTTTGCAGCAGGTGCCCTCCCGTGCAAGCTCAGGCGACAGGCGACAGGCGAAGGCTGCCTGCTTTGCCGGATTTGGCAGGGCAACGGGTCAACCGCCGAATGAGAGCTGCCAGATAGGTCAGGAATATTGACATAAATCCAGCGCTGTGGTCCTCTTCCAAGAATGCAATCGGGAGGACCTCCATGCTGAACTGGGAAAGCATTTTTGCCACGCGCTCGAACCGGATGAGAGCCTCCGAAATCCGTGAGTTGCTGAAGCTGCTGGATCGTCCCGAAATCATCTCGTTTGCCGGCGGTATTCCCGACCCGGAGCTTTTTCCGAACGATGCGTTCAAGGAAGCGTATGCCGAAATCTTCGGTGGCCCGACCGTCGGCGCAGCACTGCAATATTCGGTAAGCGAGGGCTATCGCCCGCTTCGCGAGTGGCTCGCTGGTCAGATGGCGGCAATCGGCATTCCGGCGAGCGTCGACAATATCTTCATCACCTCCGGGTCGCAGCAGGGGCTCGATTATCTCGGCAAACTGTTTCTGTCGCCGAAAGATACGGCGCTGGTGACCTGGCCGACCTATCTCGGTGCACTGCAGGCCTTCAACGCCTACGAGCCGACCTACGATCAGCTGAACCCCGCCGGAAATCGCACGCCGGGGGCCTATGCCCAGGCGGCCGAGGAAGGCGGTGGGCGCGTCAAGTTCGCCTATCTCTCGGCCGATTTCGCCAACCCGACCGGCGAGACGGTGGATCGCGCCGGTCGCGAGCGTGTGCTCGCGCTTGCCGAGGAGCTCGACATCGCCGTCATCGAGGATGCGGCCTACCAGTCGCTGCGCTATGACGGCGAGGCGGTTCCGCCGATCCTGGCGTTGGAGATCGCCCGCAAGGGCGACATAAACAACACCCGCACAATCTATTGCGGCAGCTTCTCGAAGACGCTGGCGCCGGGCCTTCGCGTCGGCTGGATCTGTGCCGCCGAGCCGGTGATCCGCAAGCTGGTGCTGATGAAGCAGGCCGCGGACCTTCACTCTTCGACGATCAATCAGATGGCGATCGCGACGGTCGCCGAGCGCGGCTTCGATGAGCAGGTGAAGAAAATTCACGGGGCCTACAGGCAGCGCCGCAACGCCATGCTCTTGGCGCTCGAGAGATACATGCCTGCTGGCGTCACCTGGACGAAGCCCGAAGGCGGCATGTTCATATGGGTAACCTTGCCAAAGGGCACCGATGGCGCGGAGCTGCTCGCCAAATCGATCGAGACAGCCAAGGTGGCCTTTGTACCAGGCCGCGCCTTCTTCGCTGACGGCTCAGGTGAAAACACGCTGCGGCTCAGCTTCTCCTGCGCCAACGGCAGGATGATCGACGAGGGCATCCGCCGACTCGGCGACCTCGTCCGCGGCGAGGTTGCACAGGCGGCGTAAGCAAGCTCATGAGGGGCGGCCGCGAATTCAGAGGTGCTGTCACTCACACATGCGGTCCGAGAAGCGAGAGGTCGGCTTTGCCGAGCCGGTCCTTTGCGGTCCAGAGCTGATGCCAGTACGGATAGATGACCGGCGGCCGGCTTACGGCCTCGAGGAGCTCGCGTTCCTCTTCGGTGAGCCTCAGGCCGGCGGCGGCGAGATTGTCGCGGAACTGTTGCTCGGTTCGACCACCGATGATGACGGAGGTGACGGCCTGGCGGCCGATCAGCCAGGCGAGGGCGACCTGCGCCGGTGACACGCCGCGTTCGGCCGCGATCGCCACCAGGATGTCGACGATTTTCCACAGCCGTTCCTCGTCGCGGATCGGCGGCTCGTTCCAGCCGGCGAGCTGGCGTGTGCCTTCCGGCGACTGGCCACGCCTGTGCTTTCCTGAAAGAAGGCCGCCGGCGAGCGGGCTCCAGACGAGAATGCCAAGGCCCTGATCGATCGAAATCGGGACCAGCTCGTACTCGGCCTCGCGGGCTTCCAGCGTGTAGTGAATCTGCTGGCTGACGAAACGCTGGCGTTTATCGAGGGCGCTGACGCCGAGGGCCTTCATTATATGCCAGCCCGAATAGTTGGAGCAGCCGATATAGCGAACTTTGCCCTGCCGCACGAGTGTATCGAGCGCTTCCATCGTTTCCTCGAGCGGCGTCTGGCCGTCCCATTCATGCACCTGGTATAGGTCGATCACATCGGTCTTCAAGCGCTTGAGGCTCGCCTCGCAGGCACTGATCAGGTGGTGGCGCGAAAGGCCGCCGTCGTTCGGACCCGGCCCCATGGAGAAGCGTGCTTTTGTGGCGATCAGCACGCCGTCCTTGCGCTTTCCGCCAAGAACCTCGCCGATAATCTCCTCGCAGACGCCGGTTGAATAGATGTCGGCCGTATCGATGAGGTTGACGCCGGCATCCAGGCAGAGGTCGACATGGCGGCTGGCATCCGCGACACCGACGTCGCCGACCTGGGCGAACTTGCCGCCACCGCCGATCGTCATCGTGCCCATGGTGATGGTCGAGATCTTGAGGCCGGATCGGCCGAGCTGACGATATTCCATTGTCTCGCTCCTTGCGTTGTCGGTCGAGTAAGGTTGTTAGAGGAATCTCGGGGGTATCGCATCCCTATAGGGGAACAGCGGGAAATAAGGCCGGGCTTCGGCCAGTGCGCGCTGGAAGGAGGCACGCGCAAGCAGCCGCTCGAAATATGCCGCAAGGTTCGGATGAGTGTCGTCGAACGGCACCACGATCCCGGCATAGAAGAGGGCGGGAGCGGCGGCGCAGTCGGCAATCGAAAAATCTTCTCCAACTGCGAAAAGCCGGTCGTGGAAGTGCCGTTCGGCAAGATCATACGCGCTTGCAAGCGCCGCTTGCGCATCGGCGACGCCGCGGCCATCGTTTTCGCCGGAGGCCCGTAGCGTATCGGTGACGATCTTCTGCATCGGCACCTGAACGTAGAGATCGAAGAAGCGATCCCAGAGCCGCGCTTCGAGTGCCAGCGCCTCATCGCGTGGGATCAGCGGTTGTTCCCCGGGGTAATGCTGGTCGAGATATTCGATGATTACCGAGCTTTCCGGCACCGTTCTGCCGCGCGCATCGTCGTGCAACACGGGGATCTTGCCCACGGGCCAGACCTCCAGATAGCGCGCATGCTCACTGGGGTCTCCGAAATCCACGATCTGCGGCGTGAACGACGTGCCCGCCTCGTAAAGCGCAACGAGCACCTTGTGGCAGAAAGACGCAAGCGGATGAAGATAGAGCGTGAGCGTCATCGGAGTGTCCTTTGCCGAGGCGGTATGGCGCCATTCGGCCAGCATAGCGGCAACAGCCACAGGCGCAATCGCGCAGAGGAGCGGCGTTGAACAAGGAGAGTCAGGCCGACTTTTTGATGCATCTCCGATAAACTTATGGTTGTCATCAATTCGCCGGAAATCAACCTGATAAGCGAGGGAATGCATCCCCGAAGCTGCCAGCCAGGATCTTGAAATGTTCATTGCCCATCTGCCGGCCGGTTACCTCCTCACCCGGGGCATCGTCCGCAAGCGCGAGACCATCTGGCGTCCGGCGCTGGCCGTGGGACTGATCTTCTCGCTCGCCCCGGACCTCGATCTCTTCTATTTCTACCTTGTCGACGGCCGGCGTACGCCACACCACGACTACTGGACCCATGCACCATTGTTCTGGTTGGCGGCCGCGGCCCTTACGGTTCTGGCGCTAAGTCTGGCGGGCAAGCGGCAATATCTGATCTTCGTCGGGATTGCTTTTGCCAATGTGCTCCTGCACCTCTTTCTCGATTCCATAGCCGCCGACATCCGCTGGCTCTATCCTTTTTCGGATATCCGCTTCAACCTCGTCGAGATACCGGCGCGATACCAGCCCTGGTACTTGAATTTCATTCTGCATTGGACCTTCGCAGCGGAGATGGCGATCTGCGTGGCGGCGGTGTGGGCCTGGGGGAGTGAAAAGGTTTAGAGGCCGCGTTCGCGGAAAAGCGCTAGTCGGGCCAGGCCGAAGGAGGATTCGGCAGACGATCAAACCCTTCGGACGAAAGGAACGAGATATGAAAACGACGCGCCAAGGGGCGCGTCGCGAGAACTGTCGGCTAGTCGGGCGAGAGCCGGACCGGCGCGCTTCAGCGCGCGCGGGCGACTTTCTTCGGCGCCGGCAGCAAGCCTTCGCGCTGCAGTTTTTTGCGCGCGAGCTTGCGCGTACGGCGGACAGCTTCAGCTTTTTCGCGGACGCGCTTTTCGGAAGGCTTTTCGTAGGCGCTGCGCATCTTCATTTCGCGGAAGACGCCTTCACGTTGCATCTTCTTCTTGAGAACACGAAGAGCCTGGTCGATGTTATTGTCCCTGACGAGTACCTGCAAAATAGATCCTTTCCGTTGTAATAAGATTGCTATTTGAGTTCTTTACTTTCGCGCCCTGGTGCTCAAGGGCTTGAACCAGGGCTTGCCGTCGACCGATGACGCCTTGCCGTGTTCCTGAACCGGCGAAGCCGTTTCCGAAGGATCGATGTCGTGCTCGAAGATACGGCGCTCGAAATTCTCGGTTCCGAACCGCACCCGATACTGGGCTTCCCCGTGCTCGGCCGCGGGCAGGATCGAAACGATGCGGCAGGTACGATCGGCGGCTGCCGTGCGCGTAAGGTCAGCTCTCAGAACAACCGAGTCGCCAACGCTATATGTGTTCCGGCTCATGATCGTCTCCTTCGTCCATGCCGCCCAAAGGCGCCACAAGCAAAAAAGGCCGGGCGTTACCCCGACCTCCTCTTGAGCGCCGCGCGTCTTTTCAGACGCGCAAGGGCGCCCCGTCATTCAAGCGCTCCCTGCCAGTACATCCGTGGTCAGCGGAGGCGAATGACGAATTTATGCAGACCGCAGATTGTCTGCCGAGCTCTTGCCGGACTTCGTGTCGCGGACGATGTCGAAGGTGACCTTCTGGCCCTCTACGAGCGAGCGCATTCCAGCGCGTTCAACGGCGGAGGCATGTACGAACACGTCCGTCGCGCCATCGTCAGGCTGGATGAAGCCGAAGCCCTTGGTGCTGTTAAACCACTTTACGGTGCCTGAGTTCATAACGATTTCCTTTCAATCGCTAGAGTTTCCGGACGAATATCGGCCCGGTTTGATCGATATTTGAGAGGAAATCTGACGAAGCGCGTCGGCGCGTAGACAAAGGTCACAAGCAAGTTTCGATGAGCTATATATAAACGCTGCTTCCGGATATGCAATGGATGAGCCGAATTTAATTTCTTTTGGTGTCATCGCCCGCTGAAAATACGATCAAACCGCTGATTTCGGCCGAGGATAATATTTTTCGAATATCATGCGAACGCATTCGCCGGCGGACGGGTTGAAGGGGGCGGTCCCGTTGTCACAAGGCTGTAAAAGACGCGCTCTATCCCTCGGTGCGATCTTCTCCGACTGAGGGCAAACTCATGAAAACGCTTCTCCCTGCCGTCGCCGCAGCGCTCGTCGCCGGCCTCCTGTCCACTGCCGCTCTCGCCGAAAGCCTCGTGCTTTATACCAGTCAGCCGAACGAGGACGCGCAGGCGACGGTGGATGCATTCGAGGCGGCCAACCCCGGCGTCGAGGTGGAATGGGTGCGGGAGGGAACAACAAAAATCATGGCTAAGCTGATGGCCGAGATCGAGGCGGGCAACCCCGTGGCGGATGTGCTTCTGATCGCCGATACGGTGACGATGCAGCGGTTGAAGGAGGCGGGCCAGCTGATGCCTTACAAATCTCCGGAAGCCTCAGCTTTCGAGGCCTCTCTCTTCGACCCGGACGGCACCTATTATTCGACGAAGATGATCACCACCGGGATCATCTACAACACTTCCGCCGCGATGAAGCCGGCCGGCTGGGAGGATCTTGCGAAACCCGAGGCCAAGGGGCTCGTCACCATGCCCAGCCCGCTCACGTCAGGCGCGGCGCTGATCCATGCCCAGACGCTTGCCGGCATCGGTGCGCTCGGTTGGGACTACTACGAGGCGCTCGCGGAAAACGGCGCGACGGCCGCCGGCGGCAATGGCGGCGTGTTGAAGTCCGTCGCAACGGGCGAGAAGGCCTATGGGATGGTGGTGGATTTCATGGCGATCCGCGAGAAGGCAAAGGGCGCGCCGGTGGAGTTCGTCTTTCCGGCGGAGGGCGTTTCGGCCGTTACCGAGCCGGTCGCCATCCTGAGAACCGCAAAAAACCCGGATGCAGCAAAGAAATTCGTCGATTTCCTCCTTTCGGAAGAGGGGCAGCAGGTGGCAGTGACGATGGGCTACATTCCGGCCCGCAACGGGCTTGCCTTGCCCGAGGGATTTCCCGCCCGCGAGGTTGTTAAGGTGCTGCCGGTCGACGCCGCCGCAGCCGTGAAGAATTCCGACGCGGATCTGAAAACCTTCTCGGGGATTTTCGGCACCAACTGACCCTCCGATGCGCGTTTCCGACGAGATCGCCAGAGGTCGGCGCAAGGCAACGCATGCGCCGGCCGTGGACACCGATGCTGAAGTACGCTCCGGCTCGAGAATGCTGGAGCGTCCTCTGCGCGTTCTGGTGAAGGCGCGGTGCTGGCAGTGGCTCCGGCTCGCATCCGGCGGCGCGAAGGATGATGGGTCCGAAGGGGAGCGCGGGCCGGCTCGGGTTCGTCTGCCGAAGGAGTTGACGCGGGCCCTGCGCGGTTTCGATCTTCCGCCACCGCCTTACGCGGACGAAGTTCGTGTACCTGAAACGCGTTCTGCGAAGGCCGGTCCGAGGCGGCAATCGTCATATTTTCGATTTCGGGGGAAGCGCATGTCCGGGGTCGGGGAGCCCGCATGGCTCCTTGCCTTCGTGTGCGGCGCCGTCTTCCTGCTTTCGGTGCTGCCTCTGATCCACCTTGGTTGGGCTGGCCTCAAAGGTCTCGAAGGCGGCGAGGCGGCGAGCGTGCTCCTCGAGGCGGCGACCTTCGCCGCACTTCGCAACACACTCGTTGCTGCCGCGGGCGGCATGGTGATCTCGCTTGTCGTCGGCGCACTCTTCGCCTTCGTGGTGGCGCTTACGGACATACGCGGTAAACTTGCCTTGAGCTTCGCCTTCATGCTTCCGATGATGATCCCGCCACAGGTGACGGCCCTAGCCTGGGTGGAGATGTCGGGGCCCTCGAGCCCCTTGCTCAAGACATTGGGGCTTGCTCCGCCGCTCGGCAGTCCGCAGCCGCTTTATTCGCTAGCGGGCATCGCACTGCTTCTCGGCGTGCAGCATGCGCCGCTTGTCTTCCTGGCAATCAAGGCCGGACTTGCGACGCATCCGCGCGACGGCGTGGAGGCGGCGCGGCTTTCCGGCGCCTCGCCCTGGCGCGTCTTCCGCGACATCGTTCTGCCGCTGGCCTGTCCGGCGCTGATCGCCGGTGGCGCCATCGCCTTCATCTCGGGCATCGGGAATTTCGGCATTCCGGCAATTCTCGGCATTCCCGCATCGATCGAAACGCTACCGACCTTGATCTTCGCCAAGTTCGCGAGTTTCGGTTCGTCGACATTCGGCGAAATTGCCGTGCTTTCGACGATCATCGCATCGATTTCCGCGGGAGGGCTGCTCCTGCAGCAGCGGGCACTCAAGGGCCGGGATTATCGCCTCATCGGCCTTACCGGGGCGAGGGCCGCCTTCACGCTGGGGCGTTTGCGAATTGCGGTGGAGACCCTGCTTTGGGGCACCCTCGCACTGGTGCTCGTCGCGCCGCTCCTGGCGCTTGTCGCAAGTTCACTCGTGCCGGCCTATGGTGTGCCGCTCACTCTTCACACTGTCTCCCTGCAGGCCTATGGCGAGGTTCTCTTCCGCCAGACGGTGACGCTGACGGCGCTGAAGAACTCCGTCTTCCTTGCCTCGGCCGCGGCAGTCGGCCTTCTTGTGATTGCTCTGCCGGCCGGGTACCTGCTCGCAGCGCGACGCGGGAGGGTGGCCAATCTCCTGGCGATCCTTATCGAAATTCCCTACGCACTGCCCGGCATCGTGCTCGCCGTCGCCTTCATCCTTGCCTTCGCGGCACCGCTGCCGGTGATCGGCGTTTCGATCTATGGCACCATCTGGATCATTCTCGCCGCCTATCTCTCATCCTTCTTCGCCGTGAGCCTTAAGCCGGTGATGAGCGCCTTCCTGCAGATGGATCCCTCGCTCGAGGAGGCGGCGCGGCTTGCAGGCGCAGGCTTCCTGCGCCGCATGCGGGACGTGCTGCTGCCGCTGGTGGCGCCCGCAGCGGGTGCCTCTGTCATTCTCGTCTTCCTGATCGCGGCGAACGAGCTGACGGTCTCGGCGCTCCTCTGGTCCGCAGGCACGCAGACGCTCGGCGTGGCGATCTTCAATCTCGACGATAGCGGCTCCTCCAATCTTGCCTCGGCACTTTCTGTGCTTGTCGTCGCGGTGGTGATCGGGTTGATGGCGACGCTCGAAGTCTTGGCGAAATACCTGCCGGAGGGCGTGCTGCCATGGCGCAACTGATCCTCAATCACCTGACCAAGGATTTCGGAGCAAAAGGTCCGGGCGAGGGAGGGCCGGCGGTTTCGGATGTGTCGCTGACGCTGCGCAAGCAGGGCTTCCTCGCACTGCTCGGTCCTTCCGGCTGTGGCAAGACGACGGTGCTCAGGATGATTGCGGGCTTCGAGCAGCCGACGGACGGTTCGATCGAGTTCGGCGAGTGCAGGCTTTCGGATGCGGTCCGGGTGCTGCCGCCGGAAAAGCGCAACATGGCGATGGTGTTTCAATCCTACGCGCTGTGGCCGCATATGACGGTGGCAGAGAATGTCGGCTATCCCTTGAAAGTGCGCCGCATCTCGGGCGAGGCTTGGCGATCGCGCGTTGCCGAAGCGCTTTCGCTCGTCCGGCTTACGGCCTACGCCGATCGGCGGCCATCGGCGCTTTCCGGCGGTCAACGGCAGCGTGTGGCACTGGCGCGCTGTCTCGTCCAGCAACCCGATATCGTGTTGCTGGACGAGCCGCTCGCCAATCTCGACCAGCACTTGCGGAAAGCAATGGAGGAGACCTTCCGCGCGTTTCACGAGCGCTCCGGCGCGACGATGATCTACGTGACGCACGATCAGGCCGAAGCGATGGCGCTTGCGACCGATGTCGCGGTGATGTCCGAAGGGAAGCTTCTTCAGGTGGCGCCGCCTGCGGATATTTACGCGCGGCCGGAGGGGCGGGTCGTGGGGAGCCTGATCGGCCGAGGCGCGATCGTGCGGTTGAGATTGCCGGAGAAAGCCGGGCGCCAACTCGATTGGCCGCTCCTGCAAGCAGCATTGGCCGGCAGGCGTTCTGGCCACGGGCATGCAGGCGAGGGGCCGCTTTCCGACGTACTCATCCGACCGGAGCAGGTTCACCCGGATAGCGGGGGTATGCCGATGCGGGTTCTCTCCTCCGTGTTCGAAGGCGAACGCTCGGCACTGACACTCGCACTGCCGGACGGGCAGAGCCTGAAAGCCTATAGCAACAAGGCGTTCTGCCACGGCACCGAGGTTCCGTTTGTCATCAGTGGGGGCTGGCGGCTTTAGAGCATTTCCGCTTTTCTCCGAATCGCGGAAACTCTCCAACCCCTTTTTTGCCGCAATTCCGGACGGAAAACCGCTGCGCAGTTTTCCTGGAATTGGTCTAGATGCGGTCGATCGGTGCAACCAGGCCACGGATGCGGACCAGAACCGTTGCACATCCTGCCTGCAAGCGCTCCGGACGGTTCCGGCGCTGGCACGCAGCCTTCCGAGCCGGAACCAGCATTGGCCCTGCACGTTCCACTGTGCAGCACGATGACGGCGTCCAGGATCGGACGGAGGCGGGTGGCAAAGAGAGGCGGCGCACAGATGGATGTCATGGCTCTTGCGACAGACTACGACGGAACACTCGCCGATTACGGTGCCGTCAGGCCGGAAACTCTGGAGGCCCTGAAGAGATTTAAGGAGACCGGGCGCAAGCTTCTGCTGGTGACCGGGCGCGAACTGCCTGATTTGAAGAGTGTCTTTCCTGAAATCGGCCTGTTCGACAAAGTCGTCGCCGAAAATGGCGCGCTGCTTTTTACGCCGGAAACCGGCGAGGAGCGGCCGCTCGCACCCTCGCCTCCGCCGGCTTTCATCGAGCGCCTGAAGGAGAAGGGCGTGGACCGGATGTCGGTCGGCCGTTCGATCGTCGCAACCTGGGAGCCGCACCAGACCGCCGCGCTTGAGGCGATCAACGAACTCGGCCTCGAACTCGAGATCATCTTCAACAAGGGCGCCGTCATGGTGCTCCCCACCGGCGTGAACAAGGCCACGGGGCTCAAGGCGGCCTTGAAGGAGATGGGGCTCTCCTTTGTCAGCGTGGTGGGTGTCGGCGACGCCGAGAACGACCACGCGCTTTTGAGAACGTGCGGCTGCGGAGCCGCGGTTGCCAACGCCTTGCCCGCGCTCAAGGATACGGCCGACATCGTTCTCGAGGGTGTGCGCGGGGCAGGCGTGGAGCAGTTGATCAATCGGATCATAGAACGCGATAATATGTTGAGCGTCGGTGCCCGCCACCGGGCGTCGATCGGCGAGGGTGCCGAGGGACAAGCGGAGATTGGGGCGCGTGACCCCCGCTGAAAAGTCTGCAGCGCCTGCGGGCGCGCGCGCCCGAGCGGATCGAGATGAAGCCCTGCCCGAGGCGTTGAACAGAAGGCTCCCTATGGTTTCGGTTTTTGCTTCGAGGCCGCGCTTTTGCCGTCGGAGCTTTTCGAACGTTCGTCGAACCGTTCGGCGCCTTTCCGGAGATCGGAACCCTTTTGTGCCTCAACCTTCTTCTCTTCCTTGGCAGCGCTGTCACGTAAACCACTGGCAGCCTGCTTGCCCTTTGCTTTCGGGGCCTGATCGACACCCATGGCAGTCACTCCTCCTTTTCAATGGTTTCAGTGTTCGCCGGAACCCGATACGCTCTAACCTATCGAACCACGCGCTTTCGGCGGAATTGGCTACACATTCCTGGACTTGCCTGGCGCAGTCCGAACGTGCCGAAAGCTCGGTTGTTCCTTCGAAACCCTTGCTGGAGAGTATGAGCAGGTCTCGGCTTTCGACGCCACGTGTCCTGCGGCTGGTGCTGGTTGCGATTCGCGAAGTGAGCTCGGCGGTAATCGCCCGCGCCTCATCCATCGCCTTGCGAAGCTAAGTAAGGCGTACGCTCGAAGGAACGCAGCCGTGGAGCCTGAAGCGCGATGGGTGCATCACCCTGATTCGACACGCTTTGCGGGACGTCCATTCGGTCTGCCCGCCTTTTGAACGAGGTAATTGTGGACTGCCTTGATTTTGTCGCTCTTGCCTTCTCCGTGGCTTTTTTGAATTCCTAGAATGGAAGCGACTGATTCGCGCCGCACCGCATCCCATCTCCGTGTTCCGAGTTTTCGGGCGGCCGGGGAACTGCCCAAGGAGAAGAAACCATGACGGAATACAAGAAGCCTGTTATCACCGAGATGCGTCCGAAAATCACGGTCATCGGCGTTGGCGGCGGGGGCGGAAACGCGATCAACAACATGATCGCCGAGAACCTGCAGGGGGTCGATTTCATCGCCGCGAATACGGATGCGCAGGCGCTGGCGACGTCGAAGGCGGAACGGCGGATCCAGTTGGGCGCTGCAATCACCGAGGGACTCGGCGCCGGTTCGGTTCCGGATATCGGCAATGCGGCCGCCCAGGAATCGATCGACGAAATCATGGACCACCTCGGCGGGACGCATATGTGCTTCGTTACGGCAGGCATGGGCGGCGGTACGGGGACGGGAGCGGCACCGGTGATCGCGGAAGCGGCGCGGCGGGCGGGCATTCTCACGGTAGCGGTCGTCACCAAGCCTTTCAGCTTCGAGGGTCAGCGTCGCATGCAGACGGCGGAGCTCGGCGTCGATCGGCTGCGTGAGAGCGCAGACACCGTCATCGTCATCCCCAACCAGAATCTCTTTCGTATCGCCGACGCCAAGACCACCTTCGCTGACGCATTCATGATTGCCGACCGGGTTCTCTATTCGGGCGTCAGTTGCATCACCGACCTGATCGTCAAGGAAGGCCTGATGAATCTCGACTTCGCGGACGTCAAAACAGTGATGAAGGGCATGGGCCGCGCGATGATGGGCACGGGTGAAGCGACCGGCGAGAACCGCGCCATGATGGCGGCCGAAGCGGCGATTGCCAATCCGCTGCTCGACGAAGTTTCCATGCGCGGGGCCAAGGGCGTGCTGGTATCGATCTCCGGTGGCATGGACATGACGCTCTTCGAGGTGGACGAGGCGGCGACCCGCATCCGCGAGGAAGTCTATGACGAGGCCGACATCGTCGTCGGTGCGATCTTCGACCGGAGCCTCGACGGGACTTTCCGCGTGTCCGTTGTCGCGACCGGTCTCGATGGCAATCGCGGCGCACAGGCGACGGCGCCGGAGGCGATGAACGGCCAGGCCGCGGCCGTGCCGACTCGCACGCTGCAGTAGGTGCCGGCAGGCGAATGGGGCAAACCTTGCCTCATCGGCATCAATCAGGCACGCCGGCGCGGTGCAGATCGCTGACGAAGCGGTCGATGAATTTCTCGGACATGGCCGGCACGCTGCCGAAGTAGAATTCGGCGCGGGCCGTTTTCGCGGTCATGTCCGGCCGCCGGCGCAAAAGCTCCGCCACCGCCGCGCGGGCCTCGCCCTTCCGCTCCTGGGCGCCGAGGGACGCTGCCAGCACCATTACGGGCCAGAACGTGGCATTTTCCTTGAGTAGAGAGGTGCGGGCCGCCTCGGCGGCTTGCGCGAAGCGACCCGCCTGGTATTGGGCGATGGCGACCATGTTGTGAAACGTCCACAGATGCGGATCTCGAGGGCTCAGCCGGAACGCCTCGTTGATCGCGGTGATGCCCTCTTCGGGGCGGCCCACATAACAAAGCGCTTGCCCGAGAGCAAAGTGGCCCTGGGCGAAGCTTGGGACAAGCCTCAGTGCGTTGCGCAGGTGTTCGATCCCACGCTCCGGCTGGCCGCCGAGTGCCCGTGCCCGGCCGAGTGCCAGATGCGCTGCCGGCTCACGGTCGTCGAGCGCGGTCGCACGTTCAGCCAGCGCCGTCGCGTCGGCGATCCGATCGCCCCGCTCCTCAAGAGGGCCATACCAGCCGAGCTGTATATGGACATAAGCAAGGCGCGCATAGGCCTGGGCAAAAGCGGGTTCGAGGTCGATCGCTCGCTCGAACAGCTCTTTGGAAATCCTCAGATTCTCAAGATCAAACTTGTAGAGGTGCCATAACCCCTTGAGATAGATATTCCAGGCATCCATGTCCGTCGCGCTTTGGCCGCGCAGCGCTGCGAATTCGATGAAGCCGAGTTCGGGTTCCACAGTACCGGTGATCTGTCCCGCGATCTCATCCTGCAGCACGAAAACGTCGTCCAGCATGCGGTCGTAGCGCTCTGCCCAGAGCAGCATGCCGGTTTCGCCGCTCAGCAATTGCGCCGTGATGCGGATCCGGTTTGCCGCGCGGCGTATGCTGCCCTCGATCACGTATTTAACGCCCAAGTCGGACGCAACCTTTCTCACGTCGACAGTTACCCCCTTGAAAGTGAAGGAGGAGTTGCGCGCGACGACGCGCAGCCAACGGCATCGGGCCAGGGTGGAAATCAACTCCTCCGTGAAGCCGTCGGAGAAATGCTCCTGTTCGTCGACGCTCGACAAGTTGACGAATGGCAGGACGGCGATCGACGGCCGCTTCATGTCAGGACGCGGCCGGTTCTGCTTTGGTGCGGGCGATTCTTCCCGTGTTGCGCCCGGCTGCCAGCACCAGACGTGCAGCGGGCCGGGAATATCGGCAAACGTCTTGCAGCCGAGGTCTCCCATCTGGATATCCAGTTTCGAGGAAACCTGGTCATAGACTTGCTGCGACACGCAGATGCCGCCGGGCGGCGCCATTTCCTGAAGGTGCCCGGCAACGGCAATGCCTTCGCCGTGAATATCGCCGTCGTCCGCGACGATATCGCCGAGGTGGACGCCGATGCGCAATTCCAGACGCTCAGTTTCCGCGCTCCCGGCCTGATCGTGCATTGTTCGTTGGATCGCGATGGCGCAAGCGACGGCGTCGAGTACGCTTGCGAACTCTGCGAGCATTCCATCGCCCGCCTGCTTGACGATCCTGCCGTTATGGGCCTCGACCAACGGCAGAATGAAGGCGTTGTGGCAATGCTTGACCGCCCGATAAGTGCCGGCTTCGTCCAGTCCCATCAGCCGGCTATAGCCGACGACGTCCGCGTCCAAGATCGCCGCCAGCCGTCTCATGCCGTCCATCTCTTGGCCATGTGTGACCGAAATCCGATGAGTTGACAGGTTCTCGACCGATTCGCCTGCAATCTTTGCGAGGGCCGCATTCGGGAGTATTCTCTCATCCAGCATGAAAGAAAAGGGGCGCAGCGGCGTCTCCGGACGATGCTAGTGCCTTCAGTCAATGTGAATGCTTGCGTGAAGATCCGCCCCGAGACGGGGGGAACGCGCGCGCAATTTGGGAGGAAGACATGAAACACAAAGCCGAGATCGGGGAATCGTCGCGTCGGAAATTCCTGCGCGGCGCAGCAGTGGCCGGAGCGGCCATGGTTGCAGCGCCGAGTATCGTCAGGGCACAAGGGCCGATCAGCATGCGCTGGCAGAGCACCTGGCCATCCAAAGACATCTTTCACGAGTTCGCGCTCGACTTCGCCAAGAAAGTCAACGACATGACGGGGGGCGACCTTAGAATAGAGGTGCTTCCGGCCGGTGCCGTCGTGCCGGCATTCGGACTGCTCGACGCGGTGTCCGAAGGAACGCTCGACGGCGGCCATGGCGTGATGGTCTATCACTACGGCAAGCAGACGGCGCTGGCACTATGGGGATCGGGACCAGGCTTCGCCATGGATGCCAACATGATGCTGGCGTGGCACAAATATGGCGGCGGCAGGGACCTGCTCGCAAAACTCTACGAGTCCATAGGCGCAAATGTCGTATCGTTCCCCTACGGGCCCATGCCGACACAGCCGCTGGGCTGGTTCAAGGAGCCGATCGCCAAGGCCGAGGATCTGAAAGGATTGAAGTTCCGCACCGTCGGTATCTCGATCGACGTGTTCACCGGGCTCGGCGCGGCGGTAAACGCCCTGCCGGGCGGTGAGATCGTGGCGGCACTCGATCGCGGACTGCTCGACGCTGCGGAATTCAACAATGCTTCGTCCGATCGACTGCTGGGCTTTCCCGACGTTTCGAAGATCTGCATGCTGCAAGGCTATCATCAAAACGCCGAGACGTTCGAGATCCTTTTCAACAAGGGAAAATTCGAGGGCCTGCCAGACCAGTTGAAGGCAATCATAACCAACGCGGTGGACGCGGCTTCGGCAGACATGGCCTGGAAGGCGATCGACCGGTATTCGACCGACTATCGCGAGTTGCAGTCGGCCGACAAGGTCAAATTCTACAAGACTCCCGAGGCCATCCTGAAGCGGCAGCTCGAGGTCTATGACGAGGTCGTGAAGAGGAAATCCTCGGAAAATCCAGTGTTCAAGGAGGTCCTGCAATCCCAGATCACTTTTGCCGAACGCGCAACCCGCTGGGAGCAGGATACGGTCGTCAACCGAAGGATGGCCTTCGATCATTATTTCGGGCCGGAGGGGGTCGCCAAGTCGCTCTGACATAATCCGATCCTGCACATCGCCGGCATGCGGCGGTGATGTGCAGTCAGGACATGGCTATCCCCGGGGGTGCGCGTGAACATTCAGCATCTGCTTATGAGGATCGACGCCATCAGCGTCTGGACCGGCAAGGCGGCGGCGTGGCTGATCCTTGGGCTGATGCTGCTGGTCTGCGGCGAAGTCTTCAAGCGTTATATCCTGAACATGCCGACCGCCTGGATCTTCGACGCCAGCAACATGCTCTACGGCAGCCTGTTCATGCTTGCAGGGGCCTATGCACTGGCGCAGAACGCCCACGTGCGGGGTGATTTCCTTTACAGTGCGTTCAGGCCGCGCACACAGGCGGCACTGGACCTTATTCTGTACATCCTCTTCTTTCTGCCGGGCATCGCCGCCCTCATCTATGCCGGTTACGACTACGCCGCATTGTCCTGGCGGATCGGCGAACACTCGACGGTCACGGCCGAAGGGCCACCGCTTTATTTTTTCAAGACGGTTATTCCTGTCGCCGGCGCGCTCGTCATATTCCAGGGACTTGCGGAGATCCTGCGCTGCATCATCTGTCTCAAGACCGGGGCCTGGCCAGCCCGGCTGAAGGATGTCGAGGAGATCGATGTCGTAGCCGAGCAGCTAGCCCACAGCGAGCATCTCGACCAGGAAACGCGCGAGGCTGCGTTGGAACGCGCGCAGGACATCGACAGGGCAGCCCGGCAGCGCGGGCTCGGAGGGGAGAGCCGTGAGTGAACCATTCCTTGGCCTGACCATGCTTGGTCTCATCGTGGTCGTGATCATGATGGGATTTCCAACTGCCTTTACGCTCATGGGGCTTGGAATGCTGTTCGGCTTCTACGCCTTTTACAATCCGGCGGAACTCTGGATCGACAATCGTATCTTCGATCTCATGGTCCAACGCACCTATGGAGCAATGACCAACGACGTGCTGATCTCAGTTCCGCTTTTCGTGCTGATGGGCTACGTAATGGAGCGGGGCGCGCTGGTGGACAAAATGTTCTACAGCGTCCAGCTGTCGTTCCGGCGCGTTCCAGCGTCGCTCGCCGTGACAACGCTCATCGTCTGCACCTTCTGGGGGATCGCCAGCGGCCTGGTCGGCGCCGTGGTGGTGCTGATGGGGGTGATCGCCATGAACCCGATGCTGCGGGCGGGTTACGATGTGAAGCTTGCCTCAGGCGTCATTACTGCCGGAGGTACGCTTGGCATCCTGATCCCGCCATCGGTGATGATCATCGTCTATGCGGCGGTGGCCGGGCAGTCCGTGGTCAAGCTGTATGCGGCGACGATGTTTCCAGGCTTCTTTCTGGCGCTTCTTTATCTCGCCTATGTCCTCGGCTGGGCGATGCTCAATCCGAAGATTGCGCCGAGCCTCCCGGAGGAGCAGACGCGCGTTCCAGTGCCGCCATGGATGAAGCGATTCGCGGAACTCTATTCACCCAACATGCTCGCCGGACTTCTCGTTGCTCTCGTCTCGCCATCACGCGCGCTCGGGATCGAGGCCGGTGAGGGACGGCTCACCTACTTCAAGATCATCAAGAACATTGTTGCAGCATGCGTTCCGCTTCTCCTGACGGTGTCCACGTTCGGGCTTGTCTGGTGGTATGTCGTCATTCATCAGCAGGCGGCCGCGTCCGAGGCACCGGAGGGACTGGAAGAGCTGGGCGCGCCGGTAGCGGATGCCGGACCGGCGACCGTTGGCGGTCCCGCGACGGGATTCTACATCTGGTTCGGCCTCGCTGCGGCGGTCGCCGCCGTCCCGCTCGTGCGCTACTATCGCAGGATGACCGCCGAACGGCTTCAGGTGGTGAAGCTTCTCGCTTCCTCCGTCATGCCGCTCGCGCTTCTGACGGTAATCGTGCTCGCGGTGATCCTGTTCGGCATAACGACTGCGACGGAGTCCGCCGCTGTCGGTGCCGCGGGCGCCTTCCTGCTGGCGCTGCAGGCACGGACGCTCAACTGGCAGCGCACCAAGGAAGCGGTCTTCCTGACTGCGAAGACCACTGCCATGGTCTGCTGGCTCTTCGTGGGTTCGGCCCTTTTCTCCGCCGTTTTCGCGATCCTCGGCGGACAGGCATTGGTCGAGCAATGGGTTCTCGCGCTTGATCTGACGCCGATACAGTTCATGATTCTGTCGCAGGCGATCATCTTCATTCTCGGATGGCCGCTCGAGTGGACCGAGATCATCATCATCTTCGTGCCGATTTTCCTCCCGATGCTCCACCACTTCGACATCGATCCGATCCTCTGGGGCGTGCTCGTCTTCGTCAACCTGCAGGCTGCGTTCCTGTCGCCGCCGGTGGCGATGTCGGCCTACTATCTCAAGGGCGTGTCACCGCCGCAGGTGACCCTCAACCAGATCTTCGCAGGGATGATGCCGTACATGCTGATCGTCATAGTCTGCATGATCATCATGTATATCTGGCCGGGGATGACACTCTGGCTGCCCGAATATCTCTACGGCTGAGTTGGCAGAAGCGAAGTGCCTAAGCAAAAACAGGGCCCGCCGTCAGCGAGCGGGTCCTGGAAATTCGCGGCGAAATTGCCAATCTCTATATTCACCGGCAGCAATATCACGCCCGTCGCTAAACGCCCGGGCAAATCGATCAGATCTCCGCCCGGAAGCCGCCGCGCGCTGAACCGGGTACAATCCCGCAACCAGAGTTCACCGTAGAGCGAGCTCTGATCTAAATTGCTACTGAAATGAGTTCCCTGATTGCCCCTTCATGATTGCCGAGATGGACGGGCTTGGTCCAGTAACATTTCAGGGCGTTATGTAACGAAGCACGATTGTTTCTTGCGCATAGCCAAGCTTTGCGAGCCGCCGCGGGGACGAGCACGCCGGGCATGGGGGGCTCATGACGAAAAAAGGAGGACCTCATTTTTAAAGCTTTCATAAAAGCCGAGCGTTTTTAGCAACGTTTTTAAAATTAGTTAATGCTTAAGTAGTGCGGTGGAGCTGCTGAGAGGGAAGGCTATGAGGGCCGCGACGTTCTGCCTGCATATGAGAAGGCTGATGCGCGACAGGGAAGGCAACTTCGCCGTTCTGGGCGCTATCGCATTCATTCCGATCATCGGCGCGGCTGCCCTGGCGATCGACTTCGCCGGGGCCTACTTCGAAGCGGAGAAGATCCAGAGCGCCCTCGATGCGGCGGCGCTCGGTTCGGTCCGGGCTTATGGCGAGGGCGCCACCGAGGAGGAAGCCTATGATGCGGCCCAAAAATTCTTCTGGAGCAACTACGCGCTGCCTCAGGAAAGCGTCGTCGACGCCCTGAGTGCTGCAACGGAAGCTTCCACGCAGGCGCT
>Ga0315913_1001275_pt1 | contig 27221 bp, 11 predicted proteins | sample MpolsnodulesMG_FD_207736 | JGI IMG/M metagenome (GOLD analysis project Ga0315913, IMG submission 207736) | Medicago polymorpha root nodule microbial communities from Los Angeles, California, United States - small nodules | ecosystem: Host-associated > Plants > Roots > Nodule | place: USA...
ATAAATGCACATATTTCAAGAACTGAAAACATTAATATCACATATTTACTTCAAAACTATAGTAGTTGACAATCTCCATTTATTTAGGAAATGGAGAGGATCTTCACCCCTTATATAGTGAGTTGATTTCAAAATACTTCTATAGTATTAGTACTTCTTTTAGTGTTAACATTTCTCAAGGAAAATGGGCTTTGTTTTGTTAACCTGATGTTTACCCGAAAAGTAGGATCTGATCAAAAATTATTTCACTCATAAATCAAACTCAAATTATTCTTAACAATACGTCATTGATGGAGTTAAAAAAAAACTAAAAACTTGAATTCAAATGCTTCTTTATTTAGTATTAGTACTTCAGATCTAGATATGCTTATTATTATTATATTAATTTTTTTTTGGTGGCCGGGGTTTGAACCCTGGACCTTGCATATTTTATGCATTGTCTCTATCAACTGAGCTAAGCTCACGAAGACATTATTATATTATACTAGATATGCTTAATATAATATAAATTTTTATCTTATCGAATGACAGTAATTATAATAAATATAATATGAATTTTTATCGTTTTGAATCACAATATTAAAATAATTTACTTTTTTAATATTGTATAGATATCAAAACAAAACTTGGAATATCTTCCCCTAAGAAATCTTGAGAGTATCTTACAAATATTTTTTGTCACGCAGTACCAAAGAGATTTGTTTTCGATCTTCTGATGTCATCATCCTATCATGGAGGACTAAAATAATAGGGTAATGAAACACGAGGGTTATTATTGAACACAATACCCGAAGCTAATACTCGATCCGGTCCTATTTATAAGAAAAAGAGAAAGTTGATTTTTTAGATTTATTGTGTAATTGATGTATCTTGTCTAGAATATAAAATATAAACAAAATACATTATGAATTAGTAATTGAAGTTTTGCTAATGTCATGGAGTAATTAACGAAACTTACAATTTCAGGGGGTAATTGTCTATTTACTCATTGCTCGTGTGATAAAAAGAATGGGTGTGTAAAATTGAAGGGTTTGTCTGATATGTATAATATTGTACATGTTAAAACAAATGAAAGTTGTAATTTTTTATGGAAAAAATACAAATTGTGTTATAGTTAAAAGTTATATATTTAATATAAACTTACGATTTTAAAATTTTTTAACATGTAAAGAAAAATCCAAGATTTAAAGGTGTTTAAATATAAGAGAGGGTGATTAATTGGGCATCGTTGTCGAAATACACTAATACACGCACACATCACCACAATATCGACATGACAATACTTTCACTTGACACGCAGGTTATGAAGTCCTGATACTCCAAACATGGAGTCGTGCATGTATCAGATGTGAATCCGATATCGATATTCTGTGGATATGTACTCATGAAGTATTTGAATTAACCTTTTTAATTTAAAAAAATATATCTTATAGGATATTTATAAGATACTTATAAAATGAGACAATGTTATAAGAATTTGGTTGAAATGTATATGATTCAATTTAATATGTGTATATGTTGAATTTTCTCTCAATCAACCATACTTGAAATTTATGATTTTTTGGATGAAAGTAACGAGAGGGAGTATGATTTTTTTTTGAATTGTGATTTTTATAATTATATTTAATGAAGGGTATCAATGAACATTTCTTTCAAGTTATTCACATGCAAATTAGTTTTATTATAAGGGTTTTTTTTGGTTTTCATAGCTCACAAGCATGGAGAATGGGTTTTGTTTGGTTCGGCTTTTAAAATAATTCATACGGTCCTATTTGTAAGAGATGTTTTAGTTAACAAAAGTTGATGTATTTGGTCTAAATTTTGAACAAGATACATCAATTTTTGTTGATACAAACATCTCTTATAAATAAGACCGAAAATAGTACTTTTTACGAAATTTAATTCAAATCAAACCGATAAATATAAGAAAATGATTCAATAATCTTTCATTCATGTCTTTCTTGAATGATATACATAAATTACAATGTGATATTGCGAAACTAATAATGGCTAATGAATGCAAATTATCATTGATTTGTTTTGTGAATAATGCCAAATAAATAACAGTAACTACTCCCTCCAACCCTAATAATTATATGCTTATTTAAAAAAAATCTTGTTCCTAAATATAAACTCATATACAAATTACTATGTGCAATTTATATACTACTAATTTGACTTAAAATATAAGGGAAAAGAGGAAACCCAACTTTGTTACCATGATATGATAACAATGATGAAATGCAAACCCTGAAGCCTTCCTTACTCTAATCATTGCTCCTTCTTCAACTCTAGTTCCTCATTTCCCTTGAACTAGTCTTTAATCTCCATCTTCTTGCTTAATGCACTCGTACTAGTTCATCCACCTCAAAGAAACTTAGTAAGGCCTAGTCTCCCCTACGAACTAAGCCTTCGCCATGAGGTAGGAAGCATCCTCTTTTCCACCACCAGTACATCAGGTAGAACACTAAGCTCGAGATGGGTTATTCACACCTCGGGCAAAGAACCTTAGAGGTTCCGCCGAGATCATACTTGTTTGGAAAACATAACAACTTTGAACAAACGTTTGGATAAACTACAGCTTAAATGCACTTTTGACCCCCTATGTTTGGCTTCGTAGCAATTTTGGCTCCCTATTAAAAAAACCACTTTTCAGCCCCCAACTTCACTGCTTTTGCAACTCAATAAACCCCCTCTAATTTTGACCGAGTCAAAGCCAAGTGGCCACTCAATAAACGTCGCATGGCTAATTTTTGGATCAAAAATAAAAAAGAATTAAAAAAAGGAATTGGCACGTGAGACAAAAACGAAAACAGAAAACCCAAACTGGAAAACCAAATTGTCGTCATCATCTATGAGTGTACATAATCACCCATAACCCACAAAGAATCTTCTAATTTCTTCTTCAGTGTTAATTCTTTCTTTCTTGCAAACAAATTCCTGAAAATCAAACCCATATTTTCAAATTAATTAAGAAATCAAACCCATAACCTTCATGATCCCTTCAAATCCGATCCATTTTCTGTTCGGATTCTAGATTTATTCCGATTTGTGTTTTTATTTGAGTTTTCTTGCTTTGGTTTTTTGGGTTTGAATATAGGTGTCTGGTTTTGGAAGCACTGACCTAGCCGTCCTTCATGAGAAGGAGCCGCCTCTTGTTATTCGAGGCCATGGTTGAGGCCGCAATTTTTTCTGATTTGTGGGTTCCCTTTTGTTGCAAACACAATATTGAGCCAAGGAATCCTGATTCTTAGATTTTGTGATGGACAGGAGGGTGAATCTCTTATTTTTCTTTTTCTTCTTTGATTTGTTTTGTTTGGTTTTGTGTATAGATTAAGGAATAGATTGAATGAGATGGTGTTGGATTTTCTGAATCCGTTGAAAGAGATGGTGGTGGATTTTGTTGCTGTTCAAAAAAAAAAAGATGGTGGTGGAAGAACACCTGCCAATTCCAGATCTTCATGTCCTCTTTCTTTTCATTTTTTTAATTTATTTTTCATTTATTTAATTACGTAAATAATTGCATCCCTCACGTGCCAATTCCTTTTTTTTTTTAATTCATTAAATGCCATGTGGCGTCCACCTAATGGGCACCTATGAATTGCAAAATGGGGTAAAGTTAGGGGGCTAGAAAGTGGTTTTTTTAAGGGAACTTCTACGGTGCAGTCAGAAAATTGACTTTTTTGAAAAAGTTAATTTTGATTTTAATGTTTGATTCATTTTTAAATTGTTGATTACTGATTAATGATCAATAATAATTCATCTAGTAATGCTTGCAACATCTTGGACTTACAGGCACTATTTTATCGTTGGCATCTTTAACATGCAAACAAATTTGATGATAGTATGTGATAGTCTTAAGTGTTACACTTTGTGGGGTGTTACACTTAAAACAAGGTAGGATAAAATTAGATTAAGTGTAGTCTTGTTAATCTAATGAATTGATGATGATACTATGAGGACTGAACTTTTGATGCCACTGTACAAACAGTGGAGTGTTACTCACTACACTTTTGATATTATAGTGTTAACTTCATCAGAAAAGTCATTTTCACGACTTCACCATAGAATTTTCCTTTTTTTAATAGGGGGCCAAAATTGCTACGGAGCCAAACACAGAGGGTCAAAAGTGCATTTTAGCCAATAAACTACTATGAAGGTAATGCTAAAACATCATCATTGTATTAAATCACTACTCTTAACAAAACATTAAACTAAACAACGAAAAGAAAACATTCACACAAAGGATGTCAAACACAAAGATATTCGAGAAAGATTACTATTTAAAAGCGAACTACAAGGGCTGAAAATATTCTAGTATTATTGCCCCAAAATACATGACAAAATACTAAGACACTAAAAGCAATATAAGCATCTTCTTCGTCATCCGCCTCTTTGGAACCTTCTTCCTCTTCTCCGAAATTGTCAGCGATCACCCATTTTCCCATAGACTAAATGGACCATTTAAGATCCTTTTCAGACCCATATATGAGCTTGAATCGCTCATTGAAGTAGTCTGCACTACATATCGGAGGAAATCTGCATAGAATGTTGACAAAAAGTTATACTTTGGATGAGTAATGTATTTTGTGAAGCTATTCTTTGTTGATTTTGCAAAACTATGTTCATCATGATTTTGACAAATCCATTGTAAATATCAAACATGACCAAGTATTAATTAATCTTTAAAGGAAGTGTCTCTTTCTTTTGTAAACGTTTGTTGTTGAGTACATGTTTGATACCACGTTGAATTTGTTGAAATTACTGTGAGCGTGATTTTGTAAAAACAACACTCTGTAACTTTTACAAAATTACGGTGTCTCAGACCGATTTCTGAAAATTATGTAATACAAAGTATATATGCACATAGAAATCTATGTAAAGATTTGTACCCTACATTTTCTTAAAGAAAAACTTTTGGCTTAGATAGTTTTTTTTTTTTTTGTTAAGTAGCCTAATAGTTAGAATTCATATTTTTCAAAGTGAATAAATAAGGTGTCCGGAGTTCGAACCCCGACCCCTGCATATAATAGTGCATGTCCCTGTCAACTGAGCTATGCTCACGTGAACGGCTTAAATAGTATTTAAGTACTACATTTTCAAACTTTTATAGTTTTTATTAATCCTTGAAATCTCGATAATTTAAAGTGAGGGGACTTGATACCCAATGTTGGTCACTTCTAGCTAACTAAATTCTCCAACATTGTTAATAAGTTGTTTTTGCCTCAGCTTTTCTTCTTCAGGGGTATTAGAGACTCATATTGCAAGCAAATTTAATTAAGAGCACCATTTAACTAAGTTTAATTGCACTTTTGATCTTCTAAATATTTCAATCGTGTAATTTTACTCGTACAAACACCAATTGCACGCGTAGCAGGTCCATCAATTATTCATCTTATTACAAATAGATCTCTCTTGCACATTAGGTCATCCCAGTTAACAGTTTTTCTTTTAACACACTCAAAATTGAACTCTAATATATTTTTTGTGTGCTTAGACACATACTAGACTCTTAATTCAGTCTAGCTTGTTAAACAAACTCTAATTGGCTAAAACTTTTGTCTACCTGGGAGGAGATGATTCACTGCAGCAACTTTCAAAGCATTTCACGATACAGTCTGAAGGTGGATCCATGTAGAATGCCACCTGCAAAATTTGCACATCACCACCACTCATATTTTACTAGAAATGCATACGCAAATCATGTTATAGAACTAGAAAACTTCATCAAATAAAGCAAACAAGGAAGTGGCTAGTAATTACAGAATAGCGTTCTTTCCCTGTTGGCATCACCCTGTGAAGTGTTGACCTGCAAAAGTAATGACAGAAATGATTTATATAACAATGATATAAAAGAAATAACTTTTAAGTGAATGAGTGATGGAACTTACTGGTATACACAATTTGTCCATCTCTCCATTATGTCCCCAATGTTGACAATTATGGCCCTGCATATACAAATAGAAAACGCCTAACACTAGGAAGAAAAAGAGCATATATATATAGACTTATAAAAAGTGGTTGTATTACAAAGTTTTTATACATGCACTTACCCTTCTACATGAGACACATCCTCCCACACCTGAGGTTGCTTAAACTTCTCTTTGCATATCTTTAAATATGAATGTTTAAGTCATTATTATACAAATACTAACATTAAACATAAACTATATTAAAGAAAAGATGTGAACCTGTAGTCCTGGAACACCATTGGTGATTAGGAGAGTGATCATGCCATAATCTGAATGAGCAGAGGCACCACAACATCCCAATTCACCTGATGTATTTCAAATTGATATTAGGACTCTTAACTACTGCCTTCCACATTGATCACATGCAAAATTGAAGCGTGTTCATTAACAAACCTGGATAGCGCAAAAGGCGAAGAAAAGCATCAGGTTTGTTTGAGGCACTGATCTTCTGAAAGTAATCTTCATCAAGATTCAAAGACAAAGCAATTAGAGACAACAACTCTTTGCCAGCTGACCTGTTGTGGCACATAAGAAGAATATTTAAATTAAATAAAAAATATAAAAAATCCATTTAAGTTAAATAAAAAAATATAAAAAAATCCTTCATGTTCTGTAGATTATTGAAATTTAATAATTTAGAGAAAAATACATTTGAAGGGTAATAAACTTACAGTGTTTTCCAAAATAAGGATTCCATTGTGGGTTTCCAATTTGGTAGTAATTCTGGAGTATCAATGCAAGAAAAAAAAAATAAAAACCTCAAGTAATTAAGCTCATGTAAAAACAAACCATGTATACAAAACTAACTTTTATTATTCCTAATTTAGAATGAGCACAAAGGAAATCCATACCATCAGAAGGCCATTGATTCAAACGAACACTAGTGGTATCTTCCAAAGAGCCAATGTAATAGCTCTCTTTTGGATCACCTGCTTATAATAAAACTTCATATTAAAGTTTTCATAAAATTCAACAATCGTAGAATCAACATTTTTTAAATGAAAAACAAAGATAGCTAACCAATTTTTTACGAGGTGGCAAAATATAACAAAATAAAATAAAATATATATTTTTTAAATTAATTTATTAAATTTAATCCATGAGAAGAAAAATTCATTGTAATTTTACTTATATAAGCAAAATAAACTATATAATTTTACTTATATAACTTTGTCTTTACAATTTTCTCATTAATAATAAAAAAAAAATATTGTAGTTGATTATGGTATCAAAAGTATCAAAATAAGACCAAATAAATCTATCAAACAATTGATAATCTTTTAAGCATCTTATTTATCCTAACTTTCGACAAATAAATCTATTTGGAGTAGTTAAATATATTATATTGAGGTAGTTAAACATAAAATACACATTATTTTTTTTTATAAGGCAATAGCAAAATGACATACAAAAAAGAGTGGCTCCCAACTAAGTTGGTACCCGACTTTAATCTTTTGTCCGATGCTCATAAATATTATTAGAAGAAGGAAATAAATTACATAAAAATTGAGGGGACATAAACCTAACCCAGTAAAACTACACAAGAGTGTAGGTCGACCCCAAACAGGTGATACAAAAATGAAAACAACACACAAGTGTATCGACCTATAATTAATCCTAAACTAATTAAAGGTCTTCGATGCGGTGATTGAACCCTCAGCCAACACTGAGGCGGTTCATGTACCTCAACTCCCTGCAACAATGGCAGCAAGCTTAACAACCCTTTCGAGTCACACAGTACAGATCAAACAACATGAATGGTGAATCTTAATATGGCGTATGAACAAACTGTCAACACAGTACAAATCCAAGAGCCAACAACTCCCTGCAAAAAACGGCAACAACTATAACGACTCTTTCGAGTCCAACAGTCCCAATCAAACATAGAGAATGACTAGGATTCAAGAAAATCACAAATTACAGAGAGACCGGTGCAATGTCAGTATAACGAACCATGAATCCTGCAGGTCTCAACAGCTCTGAAAAAGAATCAGAGATTCAAAAGTCAGACATAATAACCACGAACCAGAAACCCAACTGTAACAACTCCAGCACCTCCATCTGTAGATTCTGGAGACTTAACCATCAAGAACCGATCCAAGTTTCTAAGAACACCCAGATTTTTGAACAGCCACGCCAACCTCAACCAAAATCATCGACGTCGAAACTGCGGCTGATGTCAAAAAACACAGTCCCTCCGACAGCGGAAAAAACCATCTGGGAAAACTAAGTAAAGTACCACATCAAGACCCTTAACGGACCTTAAAGTTGACGGCGACCAAAAGGACTATCGAAGAAGGTTAGGAGGTGACTGAGGCTTGTACCACGGAAGGATATCAAGAGGAAGCAAGCAATAGCTCAGTCCACTGTCGCCGGATAGAACAGAGTCACCGCGAGCAACAACCTAGAACAACCAAACCCGCCGGTAAAGAGATCCCGGTAGATCTGGTGATTCGGTGATGCGAATGGCCATCGCCGATCCTCGAATCACCATCCCATTTGTTACATCGTGACAGAAAGATGCGAATTTGGGGTTTCACATAAAATACACATACTCTTGCAAATAAAAAGATATTTTTTGGGTTGCTTTGGCTACCCAATCAATAACCATAGACTGGCCCCTAGGTGAACAAATGAATCATCTTTTTCATAGATATTTATATGAAAAATGATATTTGTAAAACCATTTTGAGACAACTTTTGGACAACTCTCTCGTATTTTCATTGTATTTTTACTTTCTCTATTATTTTTTAACTAATAAAAAGATAAAAGAATAAGGTTATCATAAAAGTTGTCACTAATTAGTTGCACAAACATCATTACTCATCTTATATTGATTCTTACAAAATCGCTTCTAAGGAAAATGAGTGCCCTTATATCTTTATTTTATTTGAAACTTGAATTTTACTCAATACACTCAATCACGTTCAACATTACTAGGGTTGATCATGTATTATAAATGATGGGTGATCCCTCGAATCTTAGATAAACTTCAATACATCTTTAAAAGTTTATATCGAGTTAGATTCGATATAAAAACCAACTTTTAAAATAAGAGGCGTTCCTCTTTTTAAGACCTTATCTTTATGGGACTTAGCTTTTTGCTAATAGTTTTAGTCAGTGGCGGAGCTAAAAAAATTAGCCGTTGAAAAATTGTTTAAAGCCTTGCAAAATAGACCTATAATTGAATTATTTAAATTTAGCCGATGAAAAATTGGATCAACCGAAAATTAGCCGTTGAAAATTAACCGAAAATTAGCCGTTGAAAAATTGTTTAAAGCCTTGCAAAATAGACCTATAATTGAATTATTTAAATTTTTTGGGTGGGCCACTACATCACTTTGCGGGAATTTGGATCAACCGAAACCTAAAACTGACATAAAATGGTATAAAATCTCGCAAAGTAAACCTATAATCGTTGATTTTTTAATTTTTCTGGGTGGGCCGTGGCCCGCCCCAGCCCATGAAGGGCTCCGCCGCTGGTTTTAGCGCTTGACCTCCTTGTTGAGTTTATAAATAGGATTTTTCTATCATATGCAAATTTGCACATGATAAGAAGTTTAAAATAGAAATTTTGTATTGAAACTTGTACATTTAATATTAACTATAAAACTTTTGAATAAATAATTTATGTTTTTCAAAAAAAAGTTACTACTATTAGTTGTTTTAACATGTACAATGTTGCACATGTTAGACAAGCCCTTATAAATTTAATCCTTAAAATTGTCCAAAAAATCATAATGAAATAGAATTTTAAATTTTGATGGATTAATTTTAAATTATGATCATGGATCGGACCGCGTCATAGTATTCTATCATATATCGATTTCATACCTCTGTTTTGAAACTAGGTAATTTTAGGACCACATTTTTTTCAAAGGAGGGACCACACTGTTTAACTCCTAATTTATTTTGGACTGGATTGGTAATTGAGTTTAAACTTACACGTCATTCATTGGTCTAGTGTAGCAAGTCTTTTGAAAAGAGAGAGATAATATACCTTTGGAGAGTGAAGGGTCAAGTTTCTCAGCATAGAGAGGAGTATAACCTCTGTACTCCTTACGGTTCAATTTAATCTTGTGTTCAATTGGAAGTGAAAAAAACTTTGCACTCTCCTCGAACGCTTGCTTCATAAAATCTTTGTCCACACCGTGGTTCACAAGGTAAAAGAAACCATACTCAACACATGCCTACAAATTTTAATCATTAATTATTAATTAAAATATACATCAATTTCTCTAGTGTTGAACTAATACTAATAATAGTATACAAAATTAATTCAAAAAAAAATAGCATAGAAAAACCTGACGGATGGAATTGGCTGTGGAAATTCGATCAGGTGAGGAGAGGTCAATGATAGGAAGATTCAATGGTGCCGTTGCTGCCATCTCCTAGTTTGATACTACTCCCTTCCAATTTAGCTTCACTTGATAATAATGTCTAACTATGGACCTTTGATATCAAAATGGCTTATATAGTACTAGTACTTCTGCTTCACAGCTAGATATGTTTATTGCAATAGATTACATATAAAAAGAAAACGTGAAGTAACTTTTATATGTTTGTCACCTGCAACCAGTATTTAAGAGATTTGTTTTCGATTTTCTGATATCATCATTCTATCATGGAGAAATAAAATAATAGGGTGCTGGAACACGAGGGGTAATATTAAGACAAATGATATTTGTGAAACCATTTTTTAAGACAAATGATATTTGTGAAACTATTTTTTAACAATGGTTATATTAAATTAATGGTTATCTCATAAGTTATCATTGAAATAATTGTTCAAATAACACAACTCTAATATTAAACATGTACAATGCACTTTTTCTAAAACATTTAATTGGATACTATTAACTTTCATACATTTATCCCACATTTCATTTTCGGTCCTATCACATACATGGGCGGATCTGGACACACAATATTAGTTAGACAAAAAAATTCTGTTAAATAATTAAATAATACTAAATTTAATAAAGACTTTACAAGAGATCAATCAAATGTTCTAGCAGAATACTCGTGCATAGGGACGGTTTTTTTTTTAAGAAGGTAAAATGAAATATATTACTGAATGCCTGAAGATTTCAGCACAAGGAGTGCCGAAAACCCAGCTGAAAGAGTATCAAATACAATCAAAAAAATACGGGGAACAAAAACAGGAAAAACCAAAAAAGAGAGCTACCCTGTTACATAATAATTCCCAAGCAAGGTAAAGGATTTAACCACCAAGAATGGTAGGAGAAAACAAAACTAAGACGATTTTCTTTCAGCCACCAGTAAGATTGAAACTTAACTTTATCTAACAATTGATTAATCGAAGCTTCTGTTTGGTGAAAAACCCGAACATTCCTTTCAAACCAAATCACCCGCACACAAGATAGCCATATAAGATGAGAAGCGGAGCAGTTGTTTTTTGAGAAACCTCCTAAGGTGCCAAATTGATATAAATGGTCTGGCACATGTTCAGGAAACACTATGTGGTAACTAAGCCAATGAGAAATACCATACCAAAGTTTACTAAAAAAATCACAAGAGAGGAATAAGTGTTTTGCATCCTCCATCATACCGCATCCACCCACGCATAACGGAGCATTTGGAAGTAAAATATGTCTTTTAATTAGATCGTCCATTGTTGGTAATCTATCTCGCAACAGACGCCAAGCAAAGAGACTAATTTTCAGGGGCGCTTCCTTGTTCCAGATTTCTGACATATGAGTTGCTGACAAGTTGTTGTTGGTTGGTGTTAACAGATAGTTATAAGCACTTGTGACGTTATAATTGTTGGAAGCATGTAAGTGTCAAATCCACCTGTCATAATGATTAGGCTGCAAAACAATATTAGTTAAAATATCACAACACTCTCGCACCTTCTCCTCCTCCCAAGCAAACAAACGACGCCGCCACTTCCAAGCTTCCCCCTGTTCCCACGGTTGAGCGTGTTGCGCTCTTTTTTTTTGAAGCAAGTCGCAATTGCGTAGAAATTATATAAAATAAAATCTTTGTATTGATATATGAATAAAAATATAGACATATGCACAAGTTGTACAAAACATTATTTCTGTATTAAATACGAGTAAAAATGTTAACATGTGTATAAATTTTAAAACAAACTCCTTATTAACATATAAGTTAATGTACACATGTAAGAATTAAAAAAATAGCCCCCTTACTAATATACGAGTAAAAATGCATTACACATGTATATATTAAAAAAAAATAGATTCATGTATTAATATATGAGTAAAAATATAGACACATGTATAAACATAAAAGATGTTTGTATTAATATATGAGTAAAACTATAATGTAAACTAATAAAAAAAGTTAAAAAAAAATTGGTTTGACACTTGCCACACCATTCCCTGGCCAAATCTGTTCCTGATCACATAGTAAGGTACATAAGCGCATAAGTTAACATGATATTTTTTATGAAAAATGATAACAAATGCAATAACGGTAGTTGTTAAGAAGTTTACGTTGGATTCCTCAAAAAAAAAAGTTTACGTTGGAAATTTTATCTTAAAATTTTTGTATTCTAACATATTAAAACATAAAAAACTATTTTTCTACATAAAACTTATCAATTATTTCAAAATAATAAAATTAAAGATGTTTGTTAGCACGACCTTTTGTTTATTTATTTCTCTCTAATGATATGTTGGGTGTTCGAAAATTATTTTCCCTTTTTTATTACAATCTTGGCTGATTACAAATTATTTGTGCATTGTTGTCATACACACGTGACTTCACCCAATACACACACAACACCACACTATCCACATGATGGTATGGATTTTCCAAAAAAATACTTCTCTCATGTCTCTCAATTGTTATCGATCTCACAATTGAATTAAAAAAGATGGTATTGGTTTATGATATAAAAAATGAGTAAAAAAAAGTTTAACGGTGAGATCAATAATAATCGAGAGACACAAAAGAAAAACAATTGAGAGGATTAATTCTCCCGTATGATAATTTTCACTCACACAGATATGGTACGTCAGAGAAGGAAATAAATCGAGTAAATCACCAAATTGATCCATGTCTTTATACCAAATTCTCAAATTGGTCCATGACTCTATTAATAACTCAAAATAGTCCATGTCTTTGTCAAACGTTTCTCAAACTGGTCTCTGACTCTATTAGTTGTTTTGTATTTTGAGTGTTAATGATTCAATGTCTTTTGGATATTATTTAGTCTTTAATGGCATAATGCCTTTTGGGTCTTATTTGGTATGTTAATGGCTTAAAATACAAAAGAACTAATAGAGTCGGGGACCAATATGAAAAACTTTTAACAAAAATAGGGACCATTTTGAGTTACTAATAGAGTCAGAGACCAATTTAAGAATTTGGTACAAAGACGGGGATCAATTTGGTGATTTACTCGAAATAAATCTCTAGTTTCTTGGTTACTTTTAGGATCCTCTAATATCCTCCATGTTGAGTTTCATGTCATTCATCAAGGACTATTGTTGGCTGAGCAGCAAAATTTCCATGATATAACTTGTTTTGTATATTTTTTTCATTGTGTTGATATTCGCCAAATTCTAACTACAAAGTTTCACAAATATGTTATTTTGATTCACGACATCAAAGATCTTATTCATCAAAATTGACATGTTTGCATTGCTCATAAAAGGAAATAATTTTGCATACTTTCTAGCTAAACTAAGAGTTTCTTTTAGCAATGATCTCTTGATCCATCACTCCCCTTCAACTGACACCATTGACCTTCTCTCCACAAACTCTATCGGAACATGGTTCCTTAGAGCTTAATTGTTTCCTTCTTTCTTTTTCCTTTCTCTTTAACTTCCTAACCAAACAAAAAAATATGGTGCATCAGATTTGTTTGATTCGAATATTAAAATATTTTTTGAAAAATAATTCAAATAAAACCGATAAAGAATATGATGATTAGGTTGTGATGTAATATGTATATTCTCTAGTCCCGATAAGAAAGAGTGGATAAACCCGAAAAAGAATAAGGTATGAAATGTGTGATATAATTTCTTCTCTCAATATGATTCTCTAGTCCCTCCTTTACATTTTTCTTCTGATTAATATTTTTGTCGTCTAAAATCGCTCAATGGTGAAAAATAAAATACAATAGAGAAATTGAGAATTGCAAATTCGAAATCACCCCCCGCATATTGTGTAATGAATATCGAGAAAAAACATATTTATTTTAAAATTAAGACAAACTTTTTTTGACATATTGTTGCTTATATTTAAGATCAAACAACCGGTTGCTAACTAGTTTCCATTTGATATTAGTTTCTGGCCTCTTTTTTAAGTAAATAGCCAATTGAGCTAAGGGTATTACGCCAATCTTATCTGAACTAAGTAGTAGTAGCTGCTAACTTGCCTGCCAAACCCATTACAAGAAGAGAGAATTCTCTTTGCCAAACAAAATTGCCGTCGCATTCCATGCTGGAATTAAATTTTCAATTAATCAGCTTAATCCACACCTTGCTTTCCTGCATTTTTAATGTGATCCTCCTCTGTAGACGTGTATGAATGGGCAACTTATTCATATCTTTTGCGAGGAAAAAACATATAAGTGCATATGTGAATGATAAAAGTCTGGTCACACTTATTTCTCAAATAGATGATCATGTGAAATTCAGCTTCTAAAAGCCTAACCAATGAATTGTGTGCATTTGACCTTAAGTTTCACATGTGATATAGTTATTTATATAAAGTGAGATATTTTTATTCACATAAAAAAAAACATTCATTCAATTTTTTTAGAACATAAAAATACTAGAAAACGGGCTTCTTTAACCAACTTTTATTTATTTGAGATCGGATGAAGTGCGCTATAGTCACTCATCTGAATATGAATCATTTGAAACAAACTTGCTTCGTCTTTAATGTCTTTTCTTGTAAAAAAGACAAATGATAAGTTGTCATCACTCTTACGATGACTTGAAATTGACCAACACATTCAATATGCCTCTCAATTACATTGAAAACATGTGAACTGGAAATTTGTCTCAGTCCCATTCCCATTTACATCAATTTATAAACTCTTACAAATGTCCCCTTTAAATTAAAGAAAAGACAAAAAAAACACCTAAAATTATTAAACGTGTGTAAATTCACCGCTTCAATAGTTTTATCCGTTTTTGTCAAAAAAAAAATAGTTTTATCCGTTAGTCATTGACCGCATTCGTTCACACCTTATAACTCTCTGCAAACCACCCACACACACTTGGGTACAAAATGCCCTTTAAAATTGATGACAAATTGGTCCCTAAATCGTTGAATGCAACCTCAATATAACAATAATTCAGAATCACAACGAAGCCTATTAACATTAACAATATGTTGTCTACATGTGATGTGAGTATAACTCAGTTGAGAGGAGCAATGCATTATTATATGCGAAGGTCGGGGTTCAAACCCAGACACTCCAATTATTCACTTTTAAAAAAGTGAATTTTAATCTAACAAACATGCTAATCGACTAAAAAATAAAAATTAATAATACGGTGCATTTCTTTTGTTGAAAGATGTGCATTTTTTTTGTTGTTGTTGGGAGAATTAACAACAATACGGAACTCCCTCCGATCATATTTATAAGTAAAAAATAATTTTTTAGATTTAATGAGTGTCTAGTCTTTTCTAATGCCTCTCAATCTCATTAAAATATGCTTATGTCTTTTTTTTTTTTTTTACAAAAATATGAGCCACTTTAGTATTTAGACTTTTTCTAGTCTCACTTCATATAATTCTAGTTACGCTCAAATTTACTTAAAATTTTACAATAATACCGAAATTGTTCTCCCCATGTAAATTTCTTATAACCTTTTTTTCATTATCACTTTGAACCTTCATCCCTTTTCACTCACAAACCGTCATGGATGTGCAACAAATACCTACCAAGATTAAAGATTGAATCAACATTTTTTTCATTGATTTGTACTCTATTCATGCAAGTAAGTGGATTTCATGAATTTCTTCATTTTAAGAGTTTATATTTATTGTTTATTCGATGTCGTTTTTTAGTTTTGTTCTGATATGTGCGTGAATTTAGATTAAGCATGTATTATTTACGTAAGGCAACATGATTTAAGTTTACGTATTAAGTAATAGTGTAGCGTAATTTAAGTTTGTGTAGCACACACATGTGTAGCATAATTTAAGTTTATGTAGCACACATGTGAATTCAATTTACGTATATATAACTAATGTACATGAACGCGTGAACGCAATTTATACATGTGCACGTAAACTCGGTTTACTTAACTTATGTAAACTCAGTTTACCTAAACTAAGTTTACATATACTATATAACCAATGTGCGTGAATGCATGAACTCAATTAAAGCGTATATTGATAATTTTGGAGTGTAACTTGGATTTTTTAGGGTGTGAGTAGTATATGTCTAGTATTTATACGGAACCTTTATCGAATGTCATATAGTTCGATTCCAACAAGCATTTATAATCCATTATTATTATTACTCCCTCCGTCCCATAATACATGACACAGTTGACCCTATTACGCATGTCAATGCATAATTTTGAGCTTAAATATCTTGAATAATTTAATAGAAAAAATTATGAAAATTTGATATTTTGAAAATACTCATCGAGATGAATCTAACGTCATCTTATATGATATTATTTATCTTTGTATAGTAGTAGAAAAATATGGTCAAAGTAAGTTATGTCGAAATTGTACATTTTCAAATGAGTCATCTATTGCAGGACGGGTGGAGTATTATTATTACTAGCATTTAGACGAGCACTATCCGCTCTTTCTTATTGCGCTAACGATATAAATTACTAGCAATAGTTTTTATGAAGTTTTGATTAAAATTAATTTGATTTTGATTAAAATTGTATGTATAAATAATAGATATTTTGCATTTTCATATCGTAACAAACTAAACTTTTTTTTTGAAGGATGTAACAAAGGAACCCTATCTTTTTCAATGATACAAACAATATAACAAATATAATATCTTTCAAGAAAATGTAACAAATATAATATAATTTTTTATCTTTTTAATGACACCAACGAAATAACATTCTTATAGTCAAATTTGCTCAATGGTATATTAGAATAAGAAAAAGTCCATCCAAAATGGTCTACTTTCTTTATATATAGTATAAATTATTATTATTAATGTCCGTCTTTTCGCTCTTTTTATTACGTTAACATTTGAAAATTATGAACTTTATTTTTTTATGAAATTTTGATTTTGATTAAAAATAAAAATATAAATGCTTTTTGCTTTCAAATTATAACAAACTAAAAATTATTACATATTTCAATGACACAAACAATATAGAAAATATATAATCTAAATTCTTTTATTTTAATGACACCAACATCAATGTGTATTATAGAAAAAGTTGTTTAAGGGTATAATTGGGATAATGAGAAAGTAAGTATAGATACACTCATCTAATTTATTGCACTTTTTAAAGGATAAAGGAGAAAAAAATTGGACGGATATATACTCATATCATGTTTGTTAAACTTTTATTTCAATATTTGAATTTACTTTTATATATTTGCAACATGTTTATTTGTATTGAAAGTTGAAGGTAATTTTAGACAAAGAAAAAGTCCGCCTAAAAGAACCAAAACATGTTATTTTCTTTATGTATAGTATAGATTCTGGTATGAATAACAATTGGATGCTCTTTGCTTTACTTAGGAAGGCCTTGGGATAGTTCGCATTGAACATAGTAATTCATATATTCAATTATAATCAAGTATTTGTGCAGTTAGGGTAACATAAAGAATATAACACTTTAATATCATTTATAGTTCCCATTTTAATCTCACTAGGCCAGTTACACAATTAATTAATTAATTAAGTCTCGATAAAGTACGGCAATTGGCTTTTACTCGGACAAGATAGAGAATCAAGGCATTTTTGTTCGTCCTAGATACAATATGTTTATGATTGCAGATCGATACAACTCACCTCTCATCTAAGGTAAGTAGTGAAATCTCTTGCGACGACGTCATTGGCTTTCCCAAGAGAGGCTCAGTCGCCACCAAACTTGTAACGCTCCCGAGGCATATGATAGTAACGACTTAGCATAAGAAACATCTACTAAATCGATTGAGACAGTTCAAAGGTCTAATTCTTACCTAAGATGATGTTAATGATATAATGGGGAATCCTTAGAGGATGAACTTGAGATCTCAATTCCATCTTGGACACAACATAAGATGAACTCTTCAATAAATGTCAAAACAAAACATAATTGGAATACTAATCTAGTAAGGAAACAAAAATTATTATAAGAAAATAAGATTCTTACCTAGGACAAGAGTGAAAGTAGTAGAATAGGGTTTTTCACACTTTTTCATTTCCTCATCAATAACCTTCAACATAGAGAGGTTTTATACTCGAAGAGCATTGTTCAAAGGCTTAATGTACAAAGAGATAAATAAACCACAATAATGAAGAATATGGAATGAAATCAATACACTGAGAAATGTTCTAAACTATGTGATAATTGTCCATGATCAAGAGCTTGATAAAAATTAATAGTGAATTTAGATTCAAAGTTAGGGATTTGAAGACAATGACTTAGTTTGGGCATCACATGATTTCACATGGTTGCAAGGTTGATGAAGAATGAAGAATGTTTCAACATGTTGCCACAACATGAATATGCTAAGTGGAATTTTAGGGTTTGAAGGAGATAATTTGTGTGGAGAATGGGGGAATTGAGGATATAACTGATTTTACCCGAGGTGATTCATAAAATACGGTTCTAGTTGTTTCACGCGAAGGTACGACACTCATGATATGCGTACGAAAGAATCTTTGTTAGTAAACTCGAAAACCATATGCGTGCATGAAAGTATATCACATATGCAAATAGAGACAAAGAGATTGTGAGAATGAGAAGACAGGCATCGTGCATACGACACAAGCATGACTTAATACACTCTTAGCCACTAATCTCAATGCTAGAGTCAATTCTACATATTTAGGACCTACATTATTACGTATAAATCCTAAGAATTCGTAGAATTTTTTTTGGGATGTTACACTCATCGATTTTAGGTGTCTATTGTGCTCAAGGTTTTACATTCCCACTTTACTAGTGATTTTGCAGTAATCAAGTGATTATCTTTTTACGTTTGTGCATCTTCCTTTTGTGTCGAAAGATTTTCTGTCATGGTTACTAATGCACTCAAAACATTATCCAATTGTGTGACCTTATTTCGTTTGGTTTCATATCTAAATCTCATTTGACCCAATTGACAATAACCTTGTTTACAACTTCAACATGCCCAATAGTTTGAAGCTACCCGACTTAGGTCAAACACTGGAGAAAGCGTAGGCCTTTCAAAAGCATTTGTATTTCTTTACCAGTAAATTAAGTTCTCGAATGCTATGCGTGAAACCTCATTAAATTTCTATTACTATTACTATTTGTGTGTATTTCACAGTATGAAAAAAATCAATTAAACCTTTGTTATCTTGTAAATCTTTTTATATTGGTATGAGTTTAAGAAGTACAACTCAAAGATTAAACCAGGTTTTTTAATATTTCATTTATTATTGATCAACTGATTCAATCGGTTAAACTATGATCGAGAGGTCTCATCGATTCAGTTTTGGATAAGAGATAGAAGAAGGACCTAAACGGGAATAATTAGAAAGAAGCTAGGGTAGATTGTAACTTACACTAACAAGAAGGAAATAGAAAACTCACACACACACACAGTCTCTTATATTTTGCATTCCACAGCACAAATAAGCACATAGCATGAGACTCCTTCTTGTGTAGGCAGCACAACGCAGCGCCCCCTTTTCTCTCTGAACTCAATTCAAAACCACCACCCTCTCTCATTTCATCAACAACCCTAGCTCTAGGGTTTCTCATTTCCAAACGACACCGTTTAAACCCTTCATCGTTAACCTTCCAACGCCGCTACTATTTCTTCACCGTTCATTCATCAATGGCTACTACTCCTGCATCAGTCAAGTCTCAACCTCTTCACAACTTCTCTCTCCCCTTTCTCAAATGGGGCGGAACCGGAAAAAACAACACCAACGCCACCAACCACCACCGTTCCCGTCGCCCACCCGATCATGCTTCCGAGCCTGATTCGGAGCCTGACTCCCGTCCTCACCGACTCGGATCCCGAACCGCGAGAAACCGATTCGGATTTGGTTCTTCCTCTTCTCACAGACAACCTCCCCCGACGCCGTCGTCGAACAATGAAACCGATGACGACGCCGGTGACAGAAAGCGCGACGCTGAAGACGATGCTGATGCTGATGCTGAAGCTGAACCTGAAGCTGGTGCTGGAGCGGAGGAGACAGTGCAGAAGCCGTGGAATTTGAGGCCGAGGAAGCCGATGATACCGAGAGGCGGGTTTGAGATCGGAGTAGGAGGTTCTAGAAACAACAATAGCAACAACGGTGGAGAATTGCAGGAAGGTGTTAACGGTGAGAATCCAGCTCCGAAATCGCTGAGGCTTAGGGGTTTTGCTGATACAAACTGTGGTGAGAAGAAGGAAAAGAGGAAATTCTGGATCGCTCTTTCGAAGGATGAGATCGAAGAGGATATTTTTGTCATGACTGGTTCTAGGCCCAATCGTAGGCCCAGAAAGAGGGCCAAGAATGTTCAGAAACAAATGGATGTATGATAATGATTCTCAATTTCTCATTCATTCAATTTTTTTTTTTTACTTTCTTCTTCTGATTGATGATTATGAATACTCTTTTTTTGTTTATTTTGTTTTCAGAATGTTTTTCCTGGATTATGGTTAGTGGGTATAACTGCTGATGCTTATAGGGTAGCTGATACACCAACAAAGGTACTTTTTTTTCCCTGTGTTTTTATCTGCGAATTACGGACCCGGACACGACACTTACAACATTGATAATTTGAGAATGTGAATTAATTGAAAGTAATCACATGTGTCGTGTATATGTGTTTCGGATACCGGACACACATTGAATCAGATGTGTTGATTTGAGGCTTTTTTTTCTTCATGATTTTGTGGTGTTTATACTGATTGTTTGATGGTTGATCATTGCAGAGGTAGAGAAGCTGTGAAGTGAATTGCAGCTTGTAAATGGGGTCATGGGATTGAGGTATAAGCGTGAAGAATATTGTAAAGGGAAAGTGTGAAGGAAATGTTGGAGATATTGGATTGGATGGAGAGGATTGAAGATGCTAATTCTCTTGTTTTTGTTGGTTTAAACAAGGGTTTAGTTTAGTTGGTATTTTTACTTGTTCATCTTAGTGGTAGTAGTTTATTCGTGGAAGGAAAGAAATATATATCTATATAAGTATATATAGTTTAATTAATAGAGTAAGAGTTTATTATTACAATGATAATGATAATTTCGGAGCTTTTGTTTGGAATTTTGCATTTTTGGGGGCATTATATGAAATCTGATGCCTTCACTTGGTTTTGGTGTTTGACAGGCTTGTAGCAAGCTTGTAGTTAAATTAGCAGAGCCTCTTTATACTTCATGCTTCCTAGCTCTGGATGAGGACTTTGTCCCAAGAACGGCCCTTATGAGGTTGAATTAGTTTTTATACAATGACTGCATCATGCTTTCTGCCTTTCTTGTTTTCATGTTGTTATTTTCATTGATTTGCTCCTTTTAACTTTTGCATTGATAATCTCCATTATTGTCATCATTAAATTTTGTATGAAGTGAAATAAAATCTTTGGCATTAGTGGAAAGAAACTTCTATACATTTTGTAAATTGTTTATTCTGATTATAACAAAATGGTTTCTATCTTTTAAAGTTTAGCTGAGAATAATCAAGTATCATAAGTATCTGAATGTCTTGTTGGGGCATTTGTTTATTGCCACTTTTTTAAAAAATTTGCCAACTGATTTGAAATGTTTGATCCATTGTGTATTTTTTGAAATGCTTTGTCCAATGTCTTTTCTTTTTCATTGTTAATTTTCCAGAGGAGGAAAAGTTTCCCAAGTCTCAAACCACAACCTAGTGTCTTTTTTTTTCTTTCTAAATTCTGATTATGCTCAGCAAGATTTCATTGTTTATACCCCATGAATTTATTTCTGTTTTTGAATCCTTTTTTCAAACTGCATGTTTGATGTACGAGTTTGCAATCTTTTATTGATGCTTTATTCTATTTTAGTTGGCAACAATCATTGTGAGGTGCAAATAAAAAAGCTAGTAGCTGCATGCATCACCTTGCTATTTCTTGTTCAGACACAAGAGCCTAAAGTACTTAGCTTTCTAGCTATTTCCTTGAATTTGACTCTGCATAATTTCAGTTTTTAATGACAAGTGCAAACAGTGTTCATTTGCACATAGTATAGTTCAATTGTGGTTGATATTATCTGTCCTTGCAATGCGTACATTTCAATTTTCTGCATTTTTCGTAAGATCTGAAGGAACAGTATTAAGCATGGAGTTTGGATTTGTATGTCTCAGGTAGATGAAGTGATTGCCAAGTAACCTCTGTTATATTACATTCATGCCACGTGCACTTTCAAATTTCCTTTTCATTATTAGGAGACATCAAAAGGAATCCTTTCAGGCTCAGGATTTCGGTTCAAAATTGATTTATTGAAAACAAACTGTATGGTTTAGGTTCATGGTGATTTTGACGTGTGCCACTGTAATTTTGTCAAAAGTTTCAATTTGGAGCTTCAACAAATGTTAGTGCGGTTTTGTCTAGCCCATCATAAATCAATACAACAGCTAAATGAGTGGAGTTGAATAAAGTGAATGATTGATTAGCCTTTAGTTTGATTGAATATATGACCGGATTTATCGAAAGTGAACTACGCTGAATTGTTAGATTTTTAACTAAAAATGTACTCTTTTTTTTTTTTGATAAAAAGAAGAAACATAAACATTATGTCTTTACGCGAGGCAGAATTGGGGAATTCATGACTAGTGTGGTTTATGTGGAAGTCAAAGCTATCTTTTGGTTAAAAAATAAAAAATCAACGACGTGTCTGCATAGTTTTATATGCTATTTATTTAAGGAAAATGCTTACGATTGGACTTGGTCTGGTCTTGTTATTTTTTTGTAGTAATATAAGGTCCAGATATATTGGTCTATGAGTTCGGCTGCTAATTCATCTTATATGAAGGTTTGACTAATCAATGGTCAAACCCCCGAAAGTCGTTACTATACGAGCCTAATAAAAAAGGAGAGGTGAAAAGGAGAAAACTTATGATTATGATGTAAGGATTCTCTCACACATAACAAACAACACACCTCCCTCTACATACCAGCATCACCTCCTCTTAAGAATCACCACCTCACCTTCGTTATTAAAACATTATAATGATTTCCACCAATATTTTAGGAGCACTGGCTTCCATGGCATGGCCTGAAAGAAGAAAGAAGTCAGGAATACATTTCCCCTATCATATCTGCAGTGTCACTATTTGGCATGTTGGTCACACAGTAATATTTGATGGTCAACAATGATATCTAAGAGAAGGCACAAACCAATTTTATTATTGGTTGATCTATAGTTGAGAAATTTTAAAATAAAAGAATCTGATTTGTAAAAATCAATATATGGTATGTTGGTTACACAATAATATCTACGAGAATTCAAAAACCAATTTAATTCATGGTTGGTCCATTGTTGCGAAATTTTACAATTCAATACATTTGATATGTTGGTCATACAATAATATCATGAGAAGGTACAAACCAATTTAATGAATGGTTGATCCGTTGTTGAGAAATTTTGAAAGAAGAGAAAGCAAGCTCACCTAGAGGTGTGGGAAAAATCATTTCTTTGATTGAAACTATTGCTAGGAGCATATTACAAATGAGAAATGATAAACAAACACATAAACTTTACAAATTGAATTTTTGTGAGTGTTCTTGGATGGAGAGAGGAGAGGTCGTTCACATTGGGGATTTGGATTCTCTCCATTGAAAATTCTCTCAAGTTTTCTCCATTTTCAATCCTCACTATTAAAATACAATAACCACTTTTCTTTCTAATATAATTCTTACTCTCCCTCTTATATTTGATGGTTAAGATTCCACTTGAGAGAATTTCAATAGAAAGAATCCAAATCCTCGTATTGGTTGGGTGTGTACCTAAGCGACAGGGTAGAGAAAAAAATTAGTGCAGACAACACCTCTGTTTGTTTCTGCGGCAAAACAAACCCAAACATGCATTTGAGCTGATGCTACTAATTGTAGCTTCTTAAAAATCAAGTTTGTTTTACCTTGGGACGCGAGAAAGAGAACCAAAACACTGATCCAAACACAACATGAGACAATATGGATATTGGTACGGAAACCACAACAAGCAAATAATTATCAAGAAAATTAAAATGAATTTGCATAAAGAGCTGTCCATTTAGTTGTCTCAATATGATGGTTAAAATATCATTTCTCTAAATAATACCCCCCCTTCGTCAAATATTCTCCAAAGACTTAGCTACGCTATCAATATGGATGTTTGGAGTAAAGTTTATGTCCTTAACTTCACGAGGCTACTGCAAGATACAAGCGTGATCTTAATGGCTTGTGACACTAGTGATGTAAACTTGGTAAACTCACTTGTGTTGTTTTTCAGGAGGACTCTTATTGGAAGCTAAGATACAAAACATTATGGCTTAAAGACAGAGACACATACAGCAGTTTTTCCATACTACAGAAAATGCTTGCAAAAAGAAGAATGCCTTTAGACATCTTCGAATAAAAAACAACAATCTCATAGAAGATTAAGAGAGAATTTATGCTCATTTAAATTCCTATTTTGAGAGGCTCTATGTAGCTCAGTGGAGAAACATGACATCCAATCTTGATGCCCTTGGCCCTTGTATCTCTGATGAACATAATAACAAGTTGATCGTGCCCTCCACACAAGAGAAGTTCAGAATGGCCATCTTTGACATGCATCACGAAAAATATCCAGTTTTAAACGACTAAAACTCATATTTAAAAATAAGTTTTAATTCATCTCTAACCAAGACATTTTTCAATTAAGTCTTTTGTGTTTGACTTCATGGGGTCGCTTTCCGGATAATTTTATGGGTCTTGTTAACGGGTATCTGTGGGACACTCTTTAAGGATTCTAAAAAAAACTATTTTATAAAAAAGTTAAATATTTAGATTTCGGATGCATTGATTGCACATATTTTCATAATAAATTACTCCCTCCGTCCCAAATTATAAACAAAAAAAAAATCACACTTATTAAAAAAACTAAAACATAAGAATTTGGAGTATAGTTTTTTGTGTTTTCTTTGGAAAAAGTTTTATTGGAAGATGTAAAAACAATTTTCATTGGCTATTGGTTATGTAAAATTTTAGAGAGAGAGAAAATTGAATGTAATTTGCATTTAATTTTATAAGAATAAACAAAAGTTTTTCTTGGAAAAGAGATTTTTTTAAAAAAACAAGACTAAATAGGATAAAAGTTTGTCTTTTTTGCTTATATTTTGGGACAAAGAAAATGAGTTTTTTTTGCTTATACTATGGGACGGAGGGAGTATCATTTATAGGCTTAAAGAGTGTTCCAGAAACACTAGTTAAAATTTCCCTAATTTAAATTAGAGTACCGCTGACAAGTGCACTAAATGCATTGTTTAAGGATTTTGTTAACGAAAATTTTGTTTTGGAAATACAAGTTGTTACTTCCATCTATGAAATAATTATACACTTTTTGATATAAATTTACGGTTTTTAGTGCTTTAAGGAATGCTCGAAGGACATTTTATTATCATTTATCGTGATTGCAAAGGTTGAGTCTTTGATGACTACAAGGGATCTCCATCCAATATCATTATGCAATGTCATTTACAGAATCTCGTCTAAATTAAGTTCTGATTAAATGTCTTAAAACTATTTTGCATAAATCCATTTTTTACAATCAAGCTACTTTTGTTCCAAGTAGATAGTTAATGCCACCGCAATTCATGACAGTTTTATTTCTGCAAAACCACTCCCACCTATACTGGCAACTTGAAGGACATTCTTGAATACTGGCATGGAAAATATTTTGGCCTCCCTTCCCTAATTGAAGGGAAAAGAAAAAAAAGGAAATTTGTTACTGTTTGAAGAATCTCACATATGGAAAAAAAAATTCAATATTAGGGAAAATATTTTTAGTAGTTGAATTATTTATGCAGGAAGGAAAAGATTATTAGCAAGGAGCATTTATTCTTCCAACTACTTATAATATTATCATGTATTATTTATGTTATGATTTAATTTTTAGGGTTAATAGGTCTTTACCCCTGTAATATAGGTCATTGTTTGTTTTTCCCCTGTAAAATATTTTTTTTGATTTACCCTCCTGTAAAATATTTTTGTTTTGATTTACCCTCCTAATAGGCCAAACAAAAACCAATTTTATTTTTTTTTTCAAAAAAATTTCGTTTTTGTTTGGCCTATTAGGGGGTAAATCAAAACCAAAATATTTTACAGGGGGGTAAATCAAAAAATATATTTTACAGGGGAGAAAACCGAAAATGACCTATATTACAGGGGGGTAAAGACCTATTAACCCATAATTATTTTAGTGTTTGAATGTGTGAGATGTTTTTTTTAAGGATCTAAATGTATGTGACGTTGTCATTATAACGGAATGTATCAAAATTGAGACATCTTCAATGTTTATTTTGTTTGCAATTTTATGAATTAAATTAAGTAAGTAAAAACATATTTGAGGACCAAAGTGATATATCCGAGCACCAACATAACTAACTAGATATACACTTATTAAGTGTCTTTTAATATTCATTTTGTAGAAATAGACACTTATTACGTGTATATCTAAAATAAGTGTATATCTAGTTAGTTATGTTGGTGCTCGGATATATCACTTTGGTCCTCAAATATGTTTTTATTTAGTCAATTTAATTCATAAAGTTGCAAACAAAATAAACATTGAAGATGTCTCAATTTTGATACATTTCGAAATTATAATGACTACGTCACATACATATTGATCCTTAAAAAAAAAACTCATATATTCAGAAACTACAATAATTATTAATCTAAATTAAAACAAAAATAATCTCTTAAAAAAAAAGGAATGTGATCTTACTGTTGCAATAGTGACATGATATTCTAGTAATATTGTTGATGTGAAAGTGGCTTAAACTTGTATGGCTAGTATGTGTTGAATTGTTTATTAATTAAAAACACATTGTGCATGGTTTCAATGCATTCGTGAGTTCGCGAGATAAATCTCTCGCGACATATAGCACTACTATTTTGCGTAAGATAAACTTTCACAAAACTTAATGCAAAAAAAAAAAAGC
>Ga0315913_1001276_pt1 | contig 27218 bp, 11 predicted proteins | sample MpolsnodulesMG_FD_207736 | JGI IMG/M metagenome (GOLD analysis project Ga0315913, IMG submission 207736) | Medicago polymorpha root nodule microbial communities from Los Angeles, California, United States - small nodules | ecosystem: Host-associated > Plants > Roots > Nodule | place: USA...
AAGTGGTAAGAGTTTTGAGGCTCATTATGAATATAGTTACCCTAGCCCATTATTGAGGTATAAATAGATAACTCATGAGAGGAAATTAGGGTTTTGTCATTACACATTCTCACAAATAGAGAGGCTAGAGAGATTTGAGAGAGAAGTGAAGACCCATTTGAAGGAAAGTGAAGAGAAAGCTAGGAATCAAAGAGTAAAGTGAAAATTAGCTTAGCTTTTGAGGATACAAGGTAGGGGGATATGTTTGTTCTACTAAATAAGCTATAATCTACTTTTTGACTTATGAGTCATAATTGTTTTGAATGAATTATGATTTTGATGATTTTAGATATTAATTTTCGTGCTCATAATTATATGATGATTTTGGGTATGTGAAATTTGAGGTAAACTTGTTGTTGATACTTAATTTCCATTGTTGATATATGTTTTTTTTAATCGAAAAATATTATTACGCAAGGCTAGCACAAGATGCACTTAACCCGCAAAAGGAGGAAAAGGAGTACACAAAGGCCATATAACAAATGGCCCCTCGATACCAATACAAACTCAATAAAAAAAACCTCCTAAAAGTCCTACTTCCAAAAACAGAAGAGGAAACATAAAGCAACAGAGAAAAAAAAATACTCTAAAAAACAAAACAGGCATCCTAGCACTGACTCCCATCCACGCCTGCTACCGAAAACAAACAGCTCACCCCCAGCAGAAAGGCGCCTTCTACTATCATGACAGCAACAGCTCCAAAGAACCAAACAGTACAACAAAAAACTCCACTAACCTCACCTAAAGGAGAGAAGCAAGCGAAACATACAAAGTAAAGAGTCATTCCTTGTGTAAGCGAAAAAAGAGGACTCCACTTGATGGAACAGATAAACACAAACAGCACAAAAAACACCTTGTCAGCTAGTGCAATTTGCAAAAACTGCCCAAGCCAAAACACGTACCAGAACATCACCCAATTACTCCAAACTCTCATCGTTGGCTCTCCTGTCTTCATCTACAAAGACAGTTTTTCGGGTTCCACCGCCACTCATAGTACAAGCACGCTAGAATTCTAAGCCTCGCTAAACACCACCTCTAAGACAACAAAATTATTTCCTCCACAATTTCATCCATCCTAAACCCTCCATTGTTGAAAACAACATCGTTTTTAGCCTTCCAAATGACTCAAATTGTTGTATGCCAAATAAGCCTCAAGCCCCTTTTGAATTCCTTTATATGCGATACCACGTTGTTCTAACGCATCCAATGGGAGAATAAATTTAAGGGGGTTATAAAGCTCATATCTAGACACTGTTGGAGATGAAGCCAAATCTTCCAAGTCTCAAAGCAATGAAGGAAAAGATGATTAGCGGGCTCATCCACCAAGTTACAACACACACAAAGAACGCTCGCATTTGTTGGAATTACATTCCTCCGGACAAGATTCAACCTAGTTGGAATTCAGTTGAGCAAAATCTTTCAAGAGAGGCCACCACCTTCGAAGGATCTGAACTCTTCCAAAGTTGCGCAAAGACCCGCATCTCTTCCTCTCTTGTCACCACATCTTTCCCCAACAAAGCCTCCAACTTCTTATTTGATCTCACTGTGAATACTCCTCCATCCTCCAACTTCCAAACCTAATCATCCTCTCCTTGAGTCGTCTCAACCCCTTGAAGATCCAACAATAAATTATTTAGAATGTCTTTCTCCCAAACAAATGACCTCCGCCTCCAAGTGAAGTTCCACTCGGAATCTACCCTCATATCTGTCACCGACGCCTCTTCTTGATTTGATATCATGAATATTCTTGGGTACTTCAAACTAGAAGGCATCCCTCCCCTCCACCTCATCTTCCAAAAAGAAGTATTGTGGCCGCCTCTCACTCTCCTCACAACTTCGTCATTGAACCAATTGACCCTCCTCCATCATCTATAGTCATAGTATCATTCCACAATCGAGAAGCATAACGAGGCCAATTACCTCCATCCTCCTCCAACAACCCATCAATTCTAGCGCAGTATTTTTCTCTTAAAACATCTTTCCAAAGCGCTCCACAACAACCCATCAATTCTAGGATATTGTTGATATATGTTGAAGAGAATACTTTGAGAATTTAACTTAAAATGATGAAAATGATGTTTTTGTTTTTGATTGATGATGAATTCATGATTATATGCTATGAATGTTGTTGGGTATATGTTGGTGATGATGTTTCATGAATTGGGTGTTGATAAATGTGTTGTTGTGGTTAAGTAGTTGTGCTTTTATGACTTTTGTGAAAATGGGTTAAGAATGTAGAAGTTTGATTTTGATGAATTTGATTGAAGTGATAAAGTTGTTGTGTTGAGTTATGCTGATTAGAATTTCTGTTTTGAAACATAAGTTTTGGGTGTGGAATTGTTTGGGTGAAAATTGAGTTTTTGGGTAAGAAGTCGTTTTAAGTGTTATTGAGAAATAAGTGATTTTGGGAGAATTGTATAAAGTTGTTTCGAGATATTAAAACATGGTTTTCTAGTAGAATATGATTGGTTTAAGTGATTGGGACACGTAGGCGAAAACAAGATCGAAAACAGATCGAAAATCGGAATTTTACGCGCGAAAACGTGAAAGTTGAAAAATCAGAAAACATGTGTTGTCAGGTCTGCATGACCTTCCATGTCCTTTGCACGGACCATGTGGCTAGTTCGCACTTGGTCTGCACGACCGTGTAGGCAGTAGGCACGATCGTGCCACCTGTGTAGGTGCCTAGAAACTCAATTTTTTGCATTTTTTGCGGATACAAACGTATCCCTATGAGTTCCAAACACCTAACCCTATCTAATTGAAGTGTAATTGAACTTTTATGAGTGGTTTAACATGGATTGGCTTTGAAAAAGAATTGATTTTGAAATGTGATGAAAAAATAGACGAACTTTGAGAATTTTGAGAAATGAAGGAACTTTGCAAAACAAATCTGTTATGATTGTTTAACCTTTGATTTAGACGATATGCAGGGATTTTTTTATGATGTGTAAGAACACAGAACCCTAATTTTGTTGATAAATTAAAAATAGACGATTTTAACAAAATTGACGAACTTTGTCTAAATGAGGTTTTATGATTGGATAACTTGCAAATGATTTTATACTCATGATAACATGGTGAAATGAGAATGAATTAATGAATGATTTGCGTATAATATGTTGGTTATTATGATGTGGTGTATTATTCGTCTTTTATGCGATTTGTGCTTTGTGAAACAATGTTGTTTCCTTATGGTGATAATTGTTGATTGATGAATATGATGATGACTCTTTGGTTGATTATGACTTGTTGAATTGTATGGATGTAAATGCTTGATAATGCAATGGTGAATTTGGTGAATATATTATATGATGGAGTGAATTGTATAATATAGAATTGGTGATTTATGCATTGTTGAGTCTTTACTTGAAAGTCCATGCATTTGTAGTCATGTCGAGTCTTTGGTGAAGGACGTAGTCGAAGAGAAGCTACGTTAGTTGGTGAAGAACCTAATCGGAGATAAATTACGTTAGTGGATTCATAAGGTAAAATTATCTTCGGAATCCAATTGATGCCTTATGCATGTAGAGGTGTCTAGAATATTGCATGCATTTGAAATTGGTGAAATGTGTCATACTTGACTATGTGACTTGGTGAATATGTGCATTGGTGAAATTGGCGAATGATGTGATTATGTGAAATTGTGGACTTGTATATGATGCTTGATATACTATGATGGTGGTATGATAATATTCACGTGGAGTTAGTATTCTAGGAATGTTGAATATGTACATGAGTATTTATTTGAAATCTTTGAATGCTTTTATTTGATTATGTTTATTATGTGGAATATTATTTAACCCAAGTGGTAGTTTGGTTGACCACCTTCCTATTTGTATGAATGGATAGACGGCATGCATGATTGAGTTTGCTTTGCTAGTGAGTTGCTTGAGGATAATGTGGAGCTACCTCCTTTTTCTTTTGCTCAAGTCTAGTTAGACTTTGATTAGGGTGTCAGACATTTATGTTTATTTTTATTTATACGTTGTTGGATTTTACTTGGATGAGACCATGGTTATGCATTTGAAACCTGAGACATGGTGTTGAGATTTATTTACTCATGTATTTGAGGATTATTACATGTTGTTGAGATGTTTATGACAATTGCCTTCCGTTGCGAGTTTTATGAAATTGAAATTATGCATGATTTGAGGAAACAACGTTGTATCATCTTAAGCTCTTTTGATTTATTGAATTCATTGCATGATTTATTGCACTCCGGGTTTAGGGTGTTACATTTTGTACCTTTTTATTTTTTTTTAACTATTTCATTCACCATTAAAACCCTTCAAAAATCAAACTTAAACACACTTTGGGACTGTTCGGATTATAGAATCCGAAAAGTTTTAAGAGTGTTTTGGATCATATAATCTGAAAGCTCCCCGACTGTGTGGACTGTGGTGTTACACCCAAGGTTTGGACGATTTGTGGTGTGTTTAATGCATTTTTGGTTGGTTTATGCACTGTAAACGTTTATTTTGACTGTAGTTACAGTCTAGGATAGTTTATGGCTATAAATAGCCTTGCATGCTTCAACATATTCATTCATTCTTCATTTCTCATCCTTTCTTACTTTTTCTTTTTCTTTTTTAGTTATATAGGAGTGTTTATGATATCATGGTCACTGTTGTCCACTCATACAATCCCTGAAATTGCTATACAGTTTATGAGGAGACTATACGGTGGTAGGGTTGTTCAAAACCGAACCAACCCAATAGAAAAACCGCAAACCGAACCAACCCAAACCGAAACCGCAAAAAACCGCATATGGTTCGTAAGTAATCAGATCATTTTCTTACTCAACCGCATGGTTTGGTTTGGTTTGGTTTGCGGTTTTCATTTTACCAACCGAACCAAACAAAACCAAACCGCAACATAAGAAAAATATTAATTAAACATATGTCACCTAGACCAATACTCTTATAAACTATGAAAACTTTTATAAAATGACATTTTTTTTCTTGTTTAGTTCCTTCTTTGCTTTTTATTTCAAAAACATATTTATGTGATGCTTGTACTTTTAGAGAATGATAAAATCTTAGTATTTTGCATTTCTTACAAAATATGATTACCTGTCCACGTTTTTAACTTGCTCTATGTCGTTGAAAACATTGTAAAATGAAAATTAAATTGTAATGTTTGATGAAATTTAAAACATTGCAAAAAATATGTTGCGTTTCGGCTTTTTAACTTAATTTTAATGTTTGAAACAAAAAATTATATCGTCTAAAAAAAACCGCACTAACCGATCCAAACCAAACCACATTGGTTTGGTTCAGATTTTGTTTTAAAGTCAATCGAACCAAACCAAACCGCATGTTTTTTTATCTTGCGGTTCGGATGACTTTTACTCTCAAAACCAAACCAAACCGCACCGCGAACACCCCTATACGGCGGTCAATAGAAACCTTTGATATCAATTACGACATAATTTCTTTATATTTTGCTTTGAATTCAATGCATGATTTATTGCCTTCCGGTATTTTTAAAGAAAAAAATATAAGGCGCGCGAGAATAACGTAAGATAGAAAAGGTAATAGTCAATAATTAAAGGATTTATTCCAAAGAAAAGGCTTAAAGAATTGATCCAAAAAATGAGTCAACTTAAAGAATGGCATGCTTATTTTTCCAAAAATATATAAATCATAGGAGATTATCATAATACTTTTTGCACACTAAAATCCACACTTGCTATGACTTAATCTTTGGCTTAATTACATTCAAATTATTCTATAGGTGTTTATTCTTTTTAAAATTTTCCACAATTTTTTTTCCACTAATTACATTCTTGTTTGAGCCGATATTTTTTCTTTTTTAGGAAATGTTTGAACCGGTATTGTTTAATTATAAATATGGATACATCTTTTGTCAAAATATATTTATTTATCATATCCACTAATTATATCTTTTTTTCTTTTTCATAGAATAGTGTAAAGTCCTCGATTAGCAACGCCTAAGACTCTTGAGAGTAATGTTGATTCACGCCCTTCCAAATTGGATCCCTTCTAGTATTTCATTTTAGTCTTTAATCTTTTTTTTTTTATGAAAATAAAAAGATAAAGGACTAAAACGTTAACATAAATTAAAATAAAGGACTATTTATGTAATTTTGTCTAACAAATTCGTTTTGATATGATGTTTAAAAATTAAAATAAGTACTCTAGAGTTTACATGTGCACTAACTACTTGCAGGTGCACATTATTTGTTTTGGACATAAAAGTCTGTACTTAATAATAATAATGAGCAATGATATTTGAACAATCATTTGGTATAGCCTATTTTGAGGAAAACAACATGTTTAATATTAAGATATGTTAACTAAGTCCTAATGGAGGGATCATTTTATTTATTTATTTTTAGAAAAGAAAGTTTGATTAGCTTGCACTCAATGTGGGATTGCACCGGATTACCACAATGCACACAAGTCAACCTATTCAAATGAACCTTTTTCTTCTAAATTAAGAATTAAAAAAAGCATCTTTGCAATATTTTCCTAGGAATCCTTGGCTGTCAGTGTGCATCCTAAATTCAAAAACTATGACAACATTCTTGTGGGAAAGAAAATTGGTGCCCACGATCAAAGGATTGTTAGTACTACTTTCATTCCAAGGCAAAAATATTTATATTCAATAGCCTTAAAGATAAATTAATTTTACTCTATTTAATGGATTTATTTCATAATATCCTTCAATTTATTTATTTATAATAACCATTTTGTTATCAAGAAAAAAGATGGCTTAGCGGCAATCGGGAAGTCCAATTATTTTTCTTATTAGATGACAAAATGGTTTTTCTAGCTAAAATTTGTAGTAAATGTCCCAATTTCAAATATAAAAACTTGTTTGTCCAAGAGGTGTTAATTAACTAGGGTAAAAATAGGACAGATCAACTTTAAATGCACACGACCTAACTATTCGTTCAAGAGGTGTCAATTAACTGGGGTTGCAAACAACATATTAGCCTTAAACTTTTTACAAGCCACGAAAGTTAGATTTTGTAAAGTCTAATTATGTTCAGTTTATTTTCACCACTAATGTAAATTCCTCATGATTCAAATCTTACATGCGATAGTTATTAAAAAGCCATATAATGTAAATATTTTTGTATATAATGGAGACGATAGTGTATCACACACGCAGCAATTGGTGTGTACATTTGACAGAAATTGCATGCACTTGACCCCTTGTCATTCTTTTTGTCATTCTTGTCCGGTAATAATAAATAAATAGATTATGCTAACAAGTGACACTTGTTAAAAATTCAATAATAAAAATAATTGATGAATTTTAGATAGAAAATAATTACTTTTTTTTGTTTTAATATCTTGAATACTAAAAAGAAACTTATTAGTGTTTCCTTAAATAAATTAATCATCCATTAAGAACAAGTCACACCTCAAATCGTGGGGCGAGCAATATTGTTGCCTAGAAACTTCTTGCAAGCTTGTAAAACGCTCTTGTGTGGACTTTTTGGCATGGGAGGAACCGTAGCTATCATGACTCACCACTTGAGAATCATGTATTGTCTCTTGTTTTTTCTGAGCTCAAATCAAATTCACATTAGAATTGGTATAGAAAAAAAAAAGGTAATATTACCGATAATCACGATTTGCTTCTTTAATTATATCCCCTAAATTTTCCAACCCATTGACCGGAACAACTAAGGGTTCCTGAATTGCATTGGATCGATTTGAAAGGAAACATCAAATCCAATCGTTTTGGTATAATTTTAAAACCAAATTCAATCTAATTTTCGTTGAAGTGAACTGAATAAATAGTCAGTCATGTTTTGAATGTGTAGCGAGGAGTTATAATTTTTTTTTTTGAAAGAAGGAGTTATAATTTATGATAGTCACATAATGTAACGATGTTATAAAATAGTCATTAATTATATACTTCGTTAGTCAAAATAGTATTTGACAAAAACAAATGATCCTACTTTCAATCAAGAAATACTTGCATATTTCATGATTCCATATTTCATGCTTACTCCCTATTTTAAACATCCGCACGTAACCCACCACGTTTCAACCCTCCTAAAGCTTCAAAGTCATAGCGTTAAATGAAACATTTTAACATCAGATGATATTTTAAGTAACGGAGTGCATAATCAAGAAGTACCATTTTATAATTTCGCTGTATTGAGAGACTAGTATGACCATTTATTACACATTCAAGACGAAAAATGACTATTTGATCGGTCTGGAAAACATTGATTTTCGTTTTTGATTCTTTATTTATAATTAGTGATTAAAGGAAATTTTTCCACTTAAAACAGTCGTAGAGTTAAAATATAAAATTATCATAATTTCTAAATAGGTATAAAGTAGTAAATTAGGGTTAAATATGTTTTTGGTCCCTATAAATATACCAACTTTTTGTTTTAGTCCCTCTAAATTTTTCCTTCAACTTTTAGTCCCTATAAAATTTTCAATCACTACTTTTGGTCCCTAATTTTAAGTTAATTTTAGTATTTTTTTTTTAATGAAATTGTGCATAAATGTGTAGAATATTGTAAAATTATTTCCCAACAAAAAATAGAATTTTTTAACAAAACATAAATTTAATATGAATTTTTAACTATCAAAAATATAAAAATTCATATTAAATTCATGTTTTGTTAAAAAATTCTAATTTTTTTTAGAGAGATTCTTATAATATTATGAATTTTTATGCAAAATTTTATTCAAAAATATGAATTCTACATATGAGTTTACTTTAAAGGAGGGACCAAAAGTAAAGATGGAAAATTTTGAAGGACTAAAAGTTGAAGGAAAATTTAGAGGGACTAAAACGAAAAGTTGGTATATTTATAGGGACCAAAAACATATTTAACTCTAAAGATTAGTATACCAAACAATAGAAGAAAAAAGTAGTAATTAATTTTAGAATATATATGGTAATGAGTAATCATCAATACACATATTTAGAGGAGAAAAAGATGTATATATCTTGATAGACAAAGATAAGAGACAATAACGTAATAAATGTATATCTTAATAGACAAAGATAAGAGACAATAACGTAAATGTATATATCTCTCAAAAAAATAACGTAATAAATGTGTTTTCCTAAAAAAAAAGTAATAAATGTGATAAATTGATGATGTGATTGAAAAAGAGAGAAAAAGATAATGTGTATGAAAATATGAAATGTTCAAATATCATAGATTGCTTTTAAAGCCAGCCATCTTTTGTCTCGAATGCCATTACTCCCATGTTTAGCAGCCCTAAACATGAATATGCTTTGATGGATCTTATGGTATATATTTAGAGGCTTAAATATGCAATTCGTCCCTGTAATTTGAGTGTGTTTTGATTTTTGTCCTTGTAATTTATTTTTTTTAAAAACATCCCTGTAAAAAAAAATTTGTTTTAAAAAGATCCCTGGCCCCACTTTTTTGCTGACATGGAATGGCTTTGGCCACGTGGCAGTTGCTGACTGTGCAACTTTTGCCACATGGGCCTGACAGCAGTCCACGTCATTAAAAATATTTTTAAATTTTGAAAATTATTTTTTAAAATTAAAAAATCATAAAAATAAATGTTTGAAAAATAAAATTAAAAATTAAAATTTTTGAAAATGAATGTTTGAAAAATAAAATTAAAAATTATTTTAAATTCTGAAAATTAAATTTAAAATTCTAAAAATTAAAAATCTGGAAATAAAATTTGAATTTTTTTTTAAATTCTGAAAATTATTTTTTAAAATCTGGAAATAAATGTTTGAAAAATGAAATTAAAAATTATATAATCTCAAAATTTATAACGTATTTTTGAAAAAAATGTAATATATAATTTTCAAAAATTTAATTTTTCAGTTTTTTTCCCATTTTTTATGATTTTTAAATTTATTTTTAGATATTTTTAATTTTAAAAAAAATTCAGAATTTTGAAAAAAAATAATATTTTTTAATTAAAAATCGAAAATTTAATTTTAAGTTTTTTTTCAAATTTTTTTATGATTTTTAAATTTATTTTCAGATTTTTTTAATTTAAAAAAAAATTTGAAAAGAAAAAAAAATTATGTGGCATACCACGATGCAAAAGTTGCACAGTCAGCAACTGGCACGTGGCCAAAGCTAAAAAAGTGGGGACAGGGACCTTTTTAAAACAATTTTTTTTTTTACAAGGATGTTTTTAATTTATTTTTTTTGCAAGGACGAATTGCATATTTAAGCCTATATTTAGAGTATATTTATTGTTGGAACATCTCTGATGGGAGCTTCTTTGCTTATTAGCAAGTGATGTTTAAGGTAGGGATGATAAAGTGGACTGGCTCGCCTCGCTTAAGCCATTTAAAAGCGGGATGAGACAGGTCGAGCCAATTTAGATGACTGAGTCTAAAATTTTACCCTATCTTGCTTAATAACGGGTTGGCGAGTTGGTTAGCCGGCCTGTTAAACGAAAAAAAAATGATGCATTCTTTTAAATTTTTTATAGTTATAAAAAAATATGTTCCTGTTATTTAAAAAAATATAATTGGAAGCAAATAAATTTGTGGTAAAACACAAACTTAGTAGACAAATTTGAATTATAGCGACTTATTTGATTGCTTCACTTTAAATTATGTCTAACCTATTGATAACAAAAATAAAATAAAAAATAGCAAGTTTACGAGTTGGCGGACCAGCCTGCCCCGTCCCTTCATCGTCATGTGTTTTCAACGAGTTAAGCGAGCGGACCAATTAGAAACGATGAGTTTAACATTTCAACTCAGCCCGTCAAAAGTAGCGGGCTTAACGAGTCGGCCCCAGTGGATTGAGTCAGTTTTGCCATCCCTAATTTATGGTAGGTACTAATTACAAGAATAATGCTATTTATTGTGAGTAAACATTTCACAAGAACACACTAAACAAGCAAAACGGATAATAAAATCATAATTTGCATCATGCAATTTTTAATAGACTTGTATTCTCTTGCACTCTCGTTCTCGATTATAAATAACTTTTTTATTTTTTAGGGTTATTAAATAATTGATATATGTGGTTTATAATATAGACCACATATATCATTTATTCAATGAACTTAAAAATTGAAAAATTGTTTATAATTATGATCGAATGCGGTTTTTGGCAGTTCAATTCAACATCGTTACATTTAATCAAATGAAAAAGAAGTTTAAAGAAAAATCTTGTGTGCAACACATGCATGTGAAAAGACACTAAATGTGTAATTCATTCACTTTGCAAACATACACCACAAGTGATTATGACATCGAGAGACACGTAAACAGTCAGTATGTTAGTAACAAGTGGATGCGTCACCTGCGTGTAGTGTTGTGAATTTTTTGCCACAAAATGCATAATGTGTTGCTGATTTTAGATTCATGACATTGCATAATTTATGTAGGGGTCGAAGTTCGAACTCCGAACACCCCACTTCTTCACATTTAATTATGTGAGCTTTAGCCACTAGGTTACTGGACAAAAAAAAAATAAAAATTATCACGACAATAGGAGCACCCTCATTGTAAAGCATGTTTAATTGGAATTTAGTGGGAGAAAATGTTTATACAAACATACTCTCTTGTCTTTCTCGGATTCAATGTGTGGGCCTCGCAATTTTGTTGTTGTTGTCAAAACAAGATTTTTTTCAGCCAGTAATAGACGCGCCTCGGTTAGAACTTCATTAGCTGCGTCATTGCCCCAAACACAAAGATCAAAACAAGATTTAATACTATCAAAGTTACAATTGTTGATAGAAAAAAAACTAAAATATTGGTGAAATATAATGATGTGTAGTTATTGATGAAATTTTATTTAAGAAATTCTTAAAATTGTTGCATTGGAGATGTTCACAGCTTATTGGGAATTGATATTTAGAAAATTACAAATGACTGATATGTTCGCGTGCGACCGACTTAAAAACTCTTTTTCAAGAGTTCTCCATTAGAGACGTTCTTATGACATTTCAATACTTCCACCATCGCTAACTATTAGCACTCATTAAAAAAACTGTTTATCTTTATATATAAGCCCCTTTTTAAGTTACTAGACACATTCATTATTATTATTTTTCTAAACATAATTTTAATTAGTACTGATTTATCTTAGAATATGAAAAATCAATTGTAAATACATTTATACACAAAGGGTATATAGTAGTAGTCGTACATTAAAAACATTAATTACATCATCAACTTTTCCTAATAATGCTGAAAATTGTTACTGGGGTGTGTTTGTTTCAAGTTTACCAAATTTATTCTTAGAAATAACATTCCTTGGAATACAAAGATGAGAATTTTATTCTAAGGTATTTGGAAAAAATATGTTTGGTTAACTTTATAATATTCCTAGGAACCATAAAAATAGGGATTATAATAGGTAACTATTTATGAATTTATTCCCATCTCCATGAGAACTTTATTCCCACCCTTTTCCTTGAATTTTTTTTTCTATTCCCAGGAACATTTTATACCGGGAATAAAATTTAGTAAATTTGTAACAAACATAGACATATATATTCCTATCATTTTATTCCCGGGAATCAACAAATATAACTTGAAACAAACACACCCTAGATCCTTATAAAAAAGTATGTCCCCATGAGCTTAGCTCACTTGGTAAGGGATAATGCATTATGTATGCAGGGGCCGGGGTTCGTACCCCGGACACCCCACTATTTCATCTTTAAGGTGAATTTCTCCAGCCGCTAGGCTATTTGACAAAAAAAAAGGTATGGAAGGAGTATGTGCCACTAAGAGCACCTTCAACTCGTTTTTCATCAGAATCCACCAACGTGTCGGTAAAGGAAATTCAACCTTCTCAAAGGGTGCGTTTGATTTGTTGAACAGTAAGTCCTAGACAAAACAACATAAAGCAAAACAATAAAACACAAGACAATACAACACAAAATAAATTTTATGATATTAAATAATTTGTAGTCTTATACGAATTTTGGTGGACAAAATATTATTTTGGTATTTTAGACACATGTACGTAGGACAAAAAGTATGTAATAAGACTTAATATGAGTTTTTAAGAGTTCACTATTGAGTAAAAAAAACTAATGAGTTGCTTTAAAGTGATGTGGTGTAATGAAATCAACAAAACAACCAATGCTCGAGTTCACCGTTTTGAGTGCTCTAAAATGTTTAATTTTTTGTTGAAGAAAGTGCTCTAAAATGCTAGATATAGCTCTTTTCAATCAATACAACTCCTGAATTTCTAATTATGCATGGTATGAGTTTGGACACCGATGACATATTTTGTACCAAGTCTAGAGCTTGACCTATCAAAAATTAAATTTTTGGTTTAAATGCAATTTTGATCCTCTTATTTTAAACAAAATAAATTTTGGTCTCTCTATTTTAAAAATCAAATTTCTGATCCTTCAATTTAACTTTTTCGAAATTTTGATATGTAATATTATTTGAGTCATTTTCTTATGATTTAACCTACCTATTTATGACGTGAGAACACTTATTAGACATATTATTGTTGGCATGGATATTCAGTCTTGTCTGATAAATATTGTCACGTCAGAAATGAATGTGTCACATTATAAAAAATGATCCAGAATTAGACAAGAGACCAAAAGCCAGAAATAAGTAAAATAGTGGGAACAAAAAATGGATTATTTAAAAGAGGACCATTTAAAAAATTGTAAGGGGACGAAAAGTAATTTAAGCTTCAATTCTTTTGGAAATATTAACAAGTTCCCTGCCTTAAGGGCACTTGAAAAGAAATTTAAAAAGAAACATTATCTTAAAAATGATGCATTCAACACGTTAAAACTCAATTTATTTTTCTACCTATAGTTTATCACTTGTTTCCTTTTTAACTTTATTAACAAGTTTCCTAGAGGAACTTACTAACATAACTCAAGTTCTTTATAAAAAAGTAACCACTAACAATTTAGTTAAGAAAAAACTTTGACTCAATAACAAGTTATTGAGTAACCATGTATGGATATATATTAAATTGAAGGATATTAAGATTTTTGTTTTTAATAATAAAAATTTAGAGTAACAAGAAGATGTCTCAATTTAAAGGGAGAAGATCATCATACTCAGGTAAAAGTACAAAGATATTTATGTTTAATTCCCTCGAAAAGCACTAGCGAGGCTTGAATCTAAGACCTCTTGAACGAGACTTGATCCCAAGACCTCAATTCAAAATAAATATATATTGGAGTACTATTTGGGGGCGGATCCACACTATGGCTAAGTGTGGCTATAGCCACACATGATTATTACCCAATTTTGTTTTTTTTTGTTTGCTAGTCCTCAAAATATTGATTATATATACTATGTATGTTGCACATATATCACATTCCATTCTATGGTCTAACGGCAAATGCAGTTTTATAGTTCAGAGTACACACCTAACTGCTTAGCCATAGACCATAGTACTTAATCTGTTATAGTTCCACATCATTTGAATACATAGTATTATATGTTTCCTCCCAATGTCTGTCCTTACTCCTTGCTTAGCAAAAAACATAGTATTATAAACCGAAGATAATCTAGTCATAGATGACTACATTGTCTGGATCAGCCCCTGGTTACTATACTATCACACTATTCCTATGCGTTAGAAGAGCAAATAAATAGATAAGCTAATACAATAGACAGTCGTCCACAATTTTTTATTTGTCCAGATCGTCCACAAAATTTGAATATGTATACAACTTTTATATATATATAATTTCACTTGATTCTGTCTTTTCTCTTCCACCCAAATAAAACTTTTTATAATTCGAATATTTAGTATACAACAAACTTTTTATAATTTCACGTCATTCTGTCTTTTCTCTTCCATCCAAACATAACTTCATTAAGTTGTAAATTCTTCACCGTCAATTCAGTCCTAATAGCTTCACACAAAATATTTATAATAATTTACGTTACTAGAACATTCCTACCACAACCTCATTGAGTACTCAATCAACAATTCCGATTCTAATTTTCCTTGTTGCACGTTAAAATGACATTGGGGAATGACAAATTCAAAGTACTTGTGTTACGAATCTAAACACTTTTGTTATGTACATTGCATTAGGACAAACTTCCAAAACAAAATACTATATATTAAAATAAAAATGATCATCAATGACCCTTTTCTTTTCTTATTTTGTATGAATCATTCATCTCACAAAACACTTTCATCTCTTAATTTTAACTTGAAACTTCATCTAAAAGCTTATACCTTCTCACCTTATTCCTGAAAACTTGTTTGGTCACACCAATATTATTATTACTACTTTTTATAATGTTTTCTGATCTTGTTCTCCTCAACTTCTCTTCCAAAGCACCGTTTGTGATGATTCTCTTGCGAGTTGAAACTAAAATGGATGGAGATGTTGATGATGCTATTGGTGATTTTGGTTTCTTCATTGGTTTTGGAAGTTGAAGACGATAAACACCACTTCCTTTGATTACTCCCTTCTTCTGAAAACAATTTTTTATTTGCTTATTCTTTCCTTCATCTTCTGTGCTTTCATTTTTTTTGTAAGAAGATGAGGAATTTGAAGAGTTTGGTGAATCCTCGTTCTGACTCAAACACCAATTACATGTTCCAAAAACTTCTGTTGTTGGATATAGGTTACTACAATACCTACGAAATTTTCAAGAAAGAGATTATTGAATAATCCAAAGATCACACCAAATAACAAAAAATTATATTATGAATGATATCAAAGATGTATGTTACAAATTAATTCTCTCCTCACTAAATTTAAATACAATAGTATATATAAAGAATTTACATTTTCTTCAATTTCCTTAAAAAAATACAAAATTTATAAATGTATACTTTGTATTTTTTTTTTCCTTTCAAAACTATATCTAACTCTTCCATAACTAAATTTAGTAACAAAACTAAATATAAAGAATTTACTTTTTTTTCTCAATTTTTTTTAGTATATATGTATGATTTTTCATAAAAAAGAAATAGATTAAGGGATATGTAATATATTTTTTTTAAATACCTGTGTTGAGATCGGATTTGGCAGATTTTGCATAGGAAAAGCTGGTCAGAGAAACCAAGATCCCCACACATGCAACACTCTGTCTTTGGTAGTTGTTCTGCAGAGTTTGTTCCTTTGCTTGTCATGTTTTGGTGTATCTACTATATTTCATTGAGAGAGAGAGATTTATTGTTAATTGAAGATAGATGAAGAACTAGTAGAGGCTAATGACCACAAATAAAAAAGGTAAAGAGACCCACAAAAAAGACTAAACCGAGTTAAACAAGATATAGACTTTTGAGTTTCCGTGTCACCGTGTTTGTGAAGTTTTGTTGTATATATAAATCAAACACAAGAAATAAGGGTTGCTAACTGAAAGGGAAATCAATTAATAATAGAGCCTTTGATAGGGACATTCTTTATTTTTTTCCACGAGCCAACTAGCCTTTCTTGAATATACTAATAAATTATTAAAATAAAAAAAAAGTTTTGCAAGTGCAACTCATTCATCTAATAAAAGACATTTGATATGTTGAATCCGAATTTGAATATACAAATTCTCGCTTTTTATCTATTACTTAAGTGTGTTTTGATTTCCCGTTTAGAACACACAAACATCAGTTCGTAAACTTTTCAATGTGTTTTTGTCGTCATTTTCCAAGGCTCCAAATACTAAATTTTAAGTTAACATGATTTCTTAGTGCACTTTCGATCAAACCACGTTTTACAAACACATCACTAAACAGAGGCTTAATTTGAATGAATTTCTTCGCCAGACTCTTTAAAACAAAAATAATTAAAAAAAATTGGATATTTGAATATGACATCTTTTAGCTATTAAGTGTACCTTTAAATAATTGATATGATGGAAAATGAAGGGATAGAGAAATAAATAAAATGTTGAATAAGTTTTCTAAGAAAAAATTGTTGAATGAGTATTTGAGAATTATAAATGTCTTAATATAAGAGTTGATTTATATATATATTAAGAAAAATATTTCATGGTCAAGTATCCTTCTAATAAAAGACAACTCGAGAGAAATAAAAATAAAGATGATTTGATATATGTGATATATTAATAATATGATGGAAAGAAAGAAATAGATAGAAAATAAAATGTCGAGTCACTAATAAAAAAGCATATGTTGAAATATCATTGTTGATAGTATATGAATTTTGATTATCAAATAACACAAAGAAAATAAAAAAGTTTTTTTTTTTACAAGAAAGAAAATAATAAAGAAGTAATTGGTTGATCTGTATGTGGGTCCAATTTGTCCTTATGATATTCCAAAGAAAGAGTGGTCATGGCCTCTTAGCCTCTCCTGGTAAAGTCATATCTAGGCTTGTAATGGAATGGTGGATTCGGATTTCTTAATATACCAAAGTATGAGACAATGGGTCACCCTAAAAAGGCTATGTGGAATTTTGAGGAACCAAACTTTATTGGAATCCAACGCATTTTCCGGTTCCACATTGTGAGAACTACAATTTTCTATCAAGTCACATTCCATGGTCAATAATCAGATTACAGTTATTGGGTAAAACATGTATTATAAGTCAAAAAAGAGATAAGATTCACAAAAAGGTATAAATTACATTATATAAAGAATTTTATCAATTGAAATAATTATCGCTAAGATTATTTTTAAATTTTGAACGAATGTTGTATAACCAAAGTCTCTTCCTATTGGAATGAGTTATGACCAAAAAAATTAGTTATTCTATAACCTAGTGGTTGGAGCTCACACAATTAAATATGGAGAAGTGGGGTGTCCGGAGTTCGAACTTCGTCCCCTGCATAAATTATGCAATGTCCCTATCAATTGAGCAAAGCTCACAGAGACTCTGTCGATTTTTACTTGTCACTTTTGCAGTTGGTATAGACAATGCTTAAAATATGCAAGGTCTGGGGTTCGAATCCCGGCCACCACAAAAAAAAAACTTTTGCAGAAAAAATCGATCTTCTATAATTTCTTATCGGTTTTTAAATTCAATATAATATTAATTATCATTTTATTAATAATACTTTAAATATTTATTACAAAATGAAAAATAGATAAAATGAAACAAGGTATTAGACTCGTGGATTCCGACGAGTTGAGTTTCACGTGGATGGTAGTTAATACTCCCTCCGTCCCGCAATAAATGAATCATTTGAAAATCCGTAATTTTGACCCAACTTACTTTGACCATATTTTTCTACTAATATACAAAGATAAATAATATCATATAAGATGTCGTTAGATTTGTCTCGGTGAGTGTTTTCAAAATATCAAATTTTTATAATTTTTTCTAATATATTATTCAAGATATTTAAGCTCAAAATTAAGCATTGACATGCGTAATAAGGTCAACCGTGTCAAGTAATAAGGGAGGGAGTACCTTAATTGGCAAAGCATGAGGTATTGTTTTAGGAACAAGATTGGTGCCGAGGATCATTAAGATGTGTTTGGTTTGCATGAAAATATGTGAAGAGAGAAGTTGGCAAGAGAGAGTTTAAAGAAACAGAGATGTGAGAAATAAAGTAGTTTTGAGAAAAAAAATTTCTCCCCTTAAAATAATCCAAAATTATTTTTCTACTCTACTTTTTAAAATAATTTCAAATATGCCCTACTTTTTGAGATTCCATGTCATCCCACAACCCTCTTGTGGGGTCTTTTTTTTTTTTTTGGACTTAATATATCCCACAACCTCCCCTTGTGGGATTATTTTTGGAATTGAATCAGGTAACACATGAAAAATTCATTTTTTTTAAAGTCAATAACGCCATTGCAATTCCTATTTTGTATAGCAGTTCTTTTTCATTATTATTTTTTATTTCAGTTACCACATAACAGTTTCTTTTTATTAATATTTTTTCTTTCTGTTACCACATCGCAGTTCCTTTTCATTATTATTATTTTCTTTCGATTACCACATAACAGTTTCTTTTCCTTTTCTTTTTTTATAGATTTAACAGTCTTTGCGGATATGACCAATTTTTCAGTGCAAACTTTTGTATATATTTTTTCCTTTGATTTATCTTTTTTTATTGCAGTCCATCTTTTGTTTTTGTTGCTTTTTGAGGTAGTTTGATAACATAATACTGAATATAACTATAAAATTATTAATATAGTCAATTTCATAGTTATATATGAAACTCTATGAAACTTGTGCATGAAGAGGTTAATTTCTTTTCAATATCTATTCCATTTCCAATCAATTTAACATTCAATTCATTTAGTCATCCAATTTCAATGCACAAGAATTTTAGTAGATATTATTTTTTTTACCAAAAATGACTTAATTTTATCAAGGGCATATGATATTAACGCACAGTGAGCTCAGTTATCAAATATATCCAATTATCCCACTAACAAAATATTTTATAGATCATAATGTGCCTCTGATTTGTAAGTAGAAACTGAAATTTAAAGAGAAAGATGCATGAGAAACAAAACAATGAAATAAAAAAAATTTATCCTCAAATCCTAACTCTCGAAGAACTAATATTTGGAGATGTGTAGAAATGGAAAATAATGGATGAAGAGTGAGAGAAAAACAAATGATCAAGAAATTGAATGGAGAAAGAAAGATATGAAAGAGCCAACAAAAAAAAAAAATGAGAGAGAGAAACTGAATCATGATAAAGTGATATGTTGAAGAGAGATAGACAGAACTGAGATGTCAAGAAAGAGTTTTCAATGAGAATCAAGGTTGCAGTGGCCATTAATAAAAATCAAAGACAATCACTTAAACATGTCAGAATATACCTTCCAACACAAATATTCTCATATGGTCAATTATATGCTGCAATTTCAAGAGTAACCTCAAGAAAATGTTTGAAGATATTGATAGGCAATGAAGATGGTGAAGATGATATCGTTTCATCAAATGTGGTTCACAAAGAAATTTTTAGAAATGTGTAATAATTTGTGTCTACTTTAAGATTTTAAATGTGTTTTGTTGTTTCTGTTTCTCATCGACTATAAGTTCAATATGAACAACAACATTAATATTTTTATGAATAATGAATCACGAAATAGTATCAGGTATTGCATCAGACCCAACCCGTGCATATCGGAATTGCGTTAATTCAAACATTTATATTAAGAGCAAATTCCACTTACCCCCGAGGTTTTATTTAAAAACAATCACACTCTCTCTAGTTTTGAAAAAAACATTCACCTCCCTTAATTGTTTCATGAATGAGGCACTTTCTCCCTTCCACACTTACTTCGGTCACTCTAATGTTAATCAACAGTGGTTCACATTCCTGGAACTGAACTGTTGGCAGATATTTTTACCAAGCCCTTGTCATCTGTCAAGTTCCTCACACTGAAGCCCAAACTCAATGTGTCTGCACTTATAGATAGCTTACGTTAATTAGATTGTATTAACTCTACATAAGAATAGTTAGTTAAGCATTCAGTAACAAGGAATACATAGCTATAACACTAACTGGCAAATGCCAGTTACCTCTAAATAAGAAGCCAGCTATAACAGGTCACCACTAAACCTCTATTAAGGTTGATATTGTAACCGAATTGGTGGCATTTAACATTGACAAATGTTAAATTTGTGCATCATGGAAAAATTTACTTTTGAACCATTTTCAACCGTTGATATAATATTATTTTAATTGAATGGCTTAGATCTATTGATGGCAACCTGATAGCAACTTGTTGGCAATAAAACAACTACATAAATTGGGACCCCACAAGCAATAGGACAAAACTTAGGTACAATTCTTTACGCCCTTTTCGTATGGTTCTTAACTAAAAATATAACCTTTTTGGTGATAACAAACTTTGAGAGAATTATAGATTTAAGAAAATCATGGTAAATTTAGTTAAGAAACATACAAAAAACACCTAAGGAATTGTAACTAAGTTTTTTTTTCTTTCCAATTTAAACATTATATTGATGATGGGCTTTATGTTTGAGTCTAAACTTTCAGTATTTTTTGTGTGTGAAATAATAGACCACGAAACAAAAAACTAATCAAATATTTGATTTGAATAAAAAATTCATCAAATATTGTTGTTCAAATAAATCAATATTACATTTTTTTAATAAATAAATCAATATTCAAAAAAAAAATTACATTTTTTTAATAAATATAAGGTAAATGTGATTTTTCAAGCCTTTAAATATATCAACTTTTGTTTTTAGCCTCTCTAAAAAAACTTAACTTTGATTTTTTTAAAGTTTGAAGAATTTTCTTAAAGAGGTTAAAAATTAAAATTGATATATCTAAAAGAAACAAAAACATATTTAATCTAAAATATATCAAACAACAGATGGTTTAGTGTAATATCATATCTTTACCACCAACTTGTTTTAAAAATTCCTCTAAAAAAACTTGTTTTAAATATTATTCCCTATAAAACTTGAGTAATTTTATTGTGATGCCTTCATCGGTTTTTTAATAGTTCTATATTCAAGTGTCAAAATATGAATTAACTAAAGACACATTTAAATGCATTTTTTAGTGGATTTAAATACATATTTTGTAATTGATATTTTTCTAAATAAATTTTTTGATACATTTAAACATTATTAAAACAATTTTACAAACAAAAAGAAGACTATTGTAGAAACACACCAACAGAATTGTAACAGAATTGCCTCTTCAATACTTGTTCTAATATTTGCGTTGTTTTCTTCATTGCAATTTCCAGTCCAAATTCACTCACACTCACTCAAAATTCAATTTTTCTCATCTTTTCGAATACCCTTTTGAATCCTCTTCACATCGGCGTAACTTTTCCGGCGATACACCTACGGTGGAAAAAATTACAAAAATGACACCAGAGAAGAAGAAACCCTTGAAAATTGAGAATTTGAACCCTAACGAGTTTTCTAATCGAAACCCTTATGAAGAAAAGGGTAATTGTAGTTCAATGGTGAAAAGGAGGAGGGTGAGAGTTACGGAAGAAGCAAGGAATAGTGTACCTGAAAATGGAAAAGTGATGCATTTGGTGAAGGCTTTTGAGAGGTTACTTAGTATAAAAAGGGAGAAAGAGAAGAATGAGGATGAGGAAGAGAATGAGAAGAAGAATAAGGTGATGAAATGGGCATTACCTGGATTGCAATTTCAACAACCTGTTATGGATGAAGATGAACAATCTGAAGTTGTTTCTGGTTGTCGTGATGATGATGGTAGTTTGTTTAATTGTACTTTACAACTTGGATTGGATCAAAGGGTTTCAGTTACATGTTCTTGGGATTGTGGAAGTCGAAGAAGGTTTTTGTGTTTTACTTCTTTTACTTTGATAACTCTAAAGTTTGTTTTATTTTATTTGAATTTGATTTGATTCATTTTGCTTGAGATTGTTGACTTGTGTCTGCTTTTTTTGTGCAGTGTGTGTAGCGGGAACTCTTCTGGTGGTAAAAGAAGCAGAAGAAATGTAAGATTTTTAGATGATGTTATTGTTATTGTATTTCCATTTGTGATTTAGGCATGTCCGGTGTCCGACGCGACACATGTGATGTGATTTATGTCATTTTTGCAAAATGTTATCGGTATGGACGTGTTAGTGTTAGTGTTTGTGACATGCGGTTACTATAATACTAATGGAGATTGGTTAGTGATTCACTATTAATAAGGTTGTTTTTGAATTTTATTGAATTTCTGTGATTTTTAGAGCTTGGAATCATCTAGTACTATTGGAGGAAGGAGGTGGAAGAAGAAGCAGAAGCTAAAAGTCACTAGTCAGAAACCTTTCAAGCTAAGGACTGAGGTAATTGATGATACAAATAATTGGTTTCTTCATTGAAAGTTTCTTCAAATTTTTCAGTGGATATATTGGTGATGCACTGGCTATAATGCTATTGTAGCAAAGGGGAAAGATGAAAGAACAGTTGATGAAGAAGGTAAAAGAGATTTTGACAGAAGAAGAAAAGATGAGAATATCTATTGCACAAGGTCTCCCATGGACTATTGATGAACCTGAGGTAAGGTCAATTTCTCATGTCAATCCTTAGTTTGAAGTGTATATGCTTAGTAACAACTCACAGTCAAATTTGGTCTATTTTTGCTCTTGCTAAGTATAAATGTAATTTGTTAATCAAGCATAGGCTCGTTTATGCCTACTAATGCTTGGCTATTAGCCTCTGATTGTCCATCATGTAATGCAATTACGATTATAGCTTATGTCCAGTGGTTCAGTTTAAATTTTCACGCACTGTCGGGGTAAAAAAAATTACACTAGTACTTCTCAACTGATCATGTGTATGACTCTAGAAGTAGTTATTATAAAGTCAAAACTTTCTGTTTATTTGATGGTTATGATTAATTGACATTTTAAAAATTCTTTACATTGACGGTGTATATGAATTAAATCCGTTAGTAGTTGGTTATATGATCTTGCTTCAAAACTTTGAACTGATTTATATTATAAAGCAGCCTTATATCTAATATCCTAGCATAACATGGCAAGGAGATAGCAATTCCTAATTAGAACGGTACATTGTGGCAAGCATTCTACGTCATCTCATATTTAGCTACCCTTAATGATGTTGCTGCGTTAATCTCCAATAAACATCCTCTTGAGTCTTGACAATATGTCAGCTGATATGGAGTAAATTCAGTTTCATTGGAATTAGAAATCCTTATTGCTCACAACACCTCATGTACGTTATGATTATGAGTTTGTCCTCCATGTTTTTCTTTATCAAATCTATGATAATTCTGTGGGGGTAGCCTCTGCTTGTCCATTTGTCTAAGCATTCTTCTGTTACAGTGCTTGCTAAAACCTCCCGTGAAAGAAAGCACAAAGCCTATTGATGTGAAGCTTCATAGTGATTTGAGGGCAATTGATCGTGCGAAATTTGATCATCAGATGCATATTTCATCTACTCTTTCTTTCCCCTTTAGTTTTACACATCATGAAATGTAAAATTGATGAATGCTTAACTGTGTAGGTGGCTGAAAAATTGAGTTTGATAGCACAACAGAAAAGGGAATTGGAAATACAACAAAAGGTACCATGTTTACCAACTTTCACATCTCAAATCAACAAGTTCTGAGTTTGAGTTACCATGTTTTCCAACTTTCACATCTCAAATCAGTGTGTCCTAATTTTGAGTTGCCATGTTTTCCTTTATCTAAAAGTTGACGTCGGTATATATTCCCTTACAGTTGGCTGAAGTGGAAGAGATTAGGAGATTGAGGAAGGAACTCATTCCTAAAGCGCAGCCAATGCCTTATTTTGACAGACCATTCATTCCAACGAGGTAATGATTGATCAATCTCATAATGAACACTCTTAGAAAATATTTCAAATTATAGTATGTTTTTAACAGTTTCTTGGCATATCATTTTGTGATTCGGATATCGCGCAGTTACTGCATGTCTGCATGACACTGTTATCCATCTTGGTCATTCGATCTCAAAATCAATGGCAAAGATTATTTAAAGTTGATTTGACGAAAGGTGTAATGTGAACCAATTGATTTCAAATCAATGACCGAGATCAATTAAAGTGTGTATTTACGTGCATTTTGCACTGTTGTGAATTCGGATCCATTATTTTGTGTCTTTTTGTCTCATTATTATATTTTGGTTTGAAGGTCAATGAACAATCCAACTATACCAAAAGAACCAAAGTTTCACATACCTCACCATAAGAAGATCAAGTGCTTGACATTTAATGAAATGAGATCATACTCTTCATGTTGTTGATGATTCCAGAAGTCATCTGCTCATGTGAAGAGAAATATTCAACTTGTATATGGACAAGCAATAGTATTTGCAAATTTTGGTTTTACCTTCAATCAATTGTATCAATTTGGTTGTGGAGTAGGTGTGGATTCTGTCTTTTCTGTTTGGTTTGAGCAGATAGTTTTTGGTGTTTTGTTTCTGTGCCTGCTGGTTTTGATCTGTTGCGCCTGTGGTAAATCTGGTGTGCTCTATTGGTGCTGGGAGGTGGTTTGGTGTTGACTGATTTGCTGTGTTAGGGGGGCTGGAATGGTACAGGTTAGAGTTTTTTTTGGCTTCTGGCTGTCTGTGAGGCTATTGCATGCGTGTTGTAGCAGCCATCAGCTGCTGTGTTGTATATTTTCGCCTCATTTTTCAGTCTTTTGGTTAACTGTAGGGAGTTTTTGTTGCTGTTTTTGGTCAACTGTCGGCCTTGTGACAGTGATTTTGGGTGTTTTTCTTGAGGTGTTCCGTGTTAGGCGCCTGTGTTTGTTTTCTCCCTTTCCGCGAGGGTTGGTGTGTCTTACACTACCTCGATGTGAATAAAATTTGCCGTTTAAAAAAAATATTGTATCAATTGTAGTGCAATAATTTTTGTACTGCTAGACATAAGCAGATGGATTGGGGCAAAAGGTATCTTCTTTTCATCGAAATGAAATGAACTTACTTTTTTTTTTTTGATGTGAATTCATTGTTACTTTCTAATCTCATCTCATATTATATAATAACTACAAGTCTTCATTCTTCACAATGTCATATTTTCTATGCATAATTATGATTCTTAAAAGTGGGATAATTTACATACATGTGTTCACAATTTTGTGACACATTAAATTTTCAAATGCAATCAAAATAATAGTTTTCCTTAATATTATTCGCTCTTTTCCGTCACATTTGCAAAAATATTTGTCTCAAAAAGAGTAATTTTTGGCATTTTTATTTTTAATTCTAAAGAAAAGTCCACTCACACGCTAGCTATGTCTATAGAGAGCTCAATGTCACGTCATCGTTCCAAAAACTTTATCTCTATAAATTTTTATAGATTATATAAAAAAAAAAAGATAGAACAAGGACAAATTAAAACCTCAACCCCTACTATAATTCATCCATTATACTTATCATCAAACACTGAAGTATGTATTTTTCATTAGTCTCTAATTTTTGTAATTTTTTCATGCCCAAAACCTTACAATACTCTAGTTAACTATAGCGTATTTTATCTCTAGATTTGTATAGGCAACATAGCTACTAGTTTTGTATATCAAGAAAATCAACACTGTAGTCAAAAGGCAATATACCAACTAAATTGGCTACAAAAGTAGCTTAAATATGTAGGCATTGATGTGTGCTGTATTCGGACACCAGTTGTGTACCATTGAGACACCACTTATTTATTAGAAAATATATCAAAGATTATCAAATCATAACCATAAAGGAATGAAGTTTGCTGCAGAAATATAGGGGCACATATGTCTCTGTGGATATAGTTCATTTTTTAAGGAAAAAAAGACAGGTTCATTCATATGTCTTGGTGGATATAGTTCAATTGATAGAAACATCATAGTATATAAGGGTTGTGATTTGAACACGGTATTCATCACTTATTCACTTTAAAAAGAAATTATGTTTGATAGATTACTTACGACAAAACATGTTTCATATATTTTTATTTTACGAAAAAAAACATGTTTCATATTAATGTCTTCAAATAAACAACCTAACATATGTTATTAAACTTACGAACTAATAGACCAATCAAATAAACTTTTACTTTTTCATAAAAAAAAACTTTTATTTTGATATCTAAACATTTTAGAAAATCTAGCCATGTCATCAAATTTATTAAACAAAATATCTCATGCGGTTCTTTAAGTTAGATATCTGTAATAAGTTACTCATTTAATTTTTTTGAGAAATTGATCTTTTAAGTCATAAAATATTTGTATTTTTCCATACTTGTTGTTCCGTTCAACGCTGTTGATCCTGAAGTTGCTTCTAACAAAGAGGGACAAAGACCACACCGAGAACTCCTGGCGCAAAGGCTGCTGGTTCGGGGGTAGGGTACGATACTAAAGGTCCTCGGACTTCCAGGCGGTTTTTCTTTTGGACAACTGTTCACCGTTGGATCTCGCCAAGAACTATGAGGAAGCATAACCTAGTAAGAAGAAGAGCTAGTAGCGAAGAAGATCCGCTATTTGAACACCGCTTACTGTACCAGCGGTTGCTGATTCAATTGGCTTAGAAGACCACTAGAAGAGACCCGGGACCAAAGCATGTCGTGAAAGAAGCACACCGGGCGGGCGTGCTTCGACCGTGTCTCCGGGGCATAGTTGAATGTAGATATCATGAACGCGAGGTGCTGGATACCAGGCCTTGCCTTTTTTTCATCAAATTTCGTTAAAAAAATGCTTACGTGAAACTCGTTTTGGTTGGTATGATAATGTTGGTTTGAAATTTGGGATCTTTCAAAGTCTTAGATTCGATTCTCTACAGTACCGTGGATAACATTTAAACTTTTTTTTTTACATTATAAAAATCAGATCTGGTATCACAATTTGAAAAAATTAATTAGACATAGG
>Ga0315913_1001277_pt1 | contig 27215 bp, 32 predicted proteins | sample MpolsnodulesMG_FD_207736 | JGI IMG/M metagenome (GOLD analysis project Ga0315913, IMG submission 207736) | Medicago polymorpha root nodule microbial communities from Los Angeles, California, United States - small nodules | ecosystem: Host-associated > Plants > Roots > Nodule | place: USA...
AAATGATTCACAAACCAAGTAATAATAGCAATAGTCACATAGCAGCTATTAGTAATACATGCATCGTCCCCTGAGAATGCATTACTAATACCTTCATTTTATTATATTGTTTTTAACAAGATTGTATTAATTTAGAACAAAGCAATGCACAAACCAAATACAGCTCAGACCATATATGATTCACAAACCAAGTAATGCACAAATCAATAGCAGCGATATAAGATTCACATATCACGGTTTGAAACGACGGCGATTTTCTGATTTGAAACGACGGCGACGAGACAACGATGCATGGAGTTGAGAGGAGGATCCTGTTATTAAGAGATGAATGAACGCAGAGATTGAGATGAACGACGACACAATCGACGGTTGTTGGTGCTGGTGAGAGGGGAGACAAAGAGATTCTTAGGGAAGCTCAAAAGAGAGTGTAACGTTCACGTACTAGAAGAAGAGAAGACAAGCGCGTGTTTCTCCTCTATTTTTTTTTAATTAAAAAAACTGATGTTTTGGTTATTTTTAATCTAAACCGTTGAATTTTTTTTTCCACATGTCATTCATCCAAGTCCCTAAATGGGGTAAATGGAGCATACTCGGACTCCTATATTGTGTGATCCCCAAATTACCACTCGCTTAGAATTATTGATTAACCCTAGTTATTATTAATTATTTGATTAAAAAATTAACTCTAAATGATAAGATAAATACTGAGAATAAAATTTACGCAAAATATGCTTTTCTACTACACACCACACCCCCAATTTCTTAATTTTTTTGTCGTTGATAATACCACACAACCATGATTTCAGTATACGTTTTTATTTTAATAAAACTAGAGCATAGGTGATTAAGTCAAAAAAGAGAGTTTGTTAAGATTAATTAATTAATAATATAAGATAGAATCAAATTAAATGAAATAAAATAACATATTTAGTAAAAAAAAAAACTTCCATTTATCAAAATAAAATAAGACCTATAATTTTTTGATAAAAAAGATAACATTAATTTTTTTTATTGAAAAATGTCAATGTTAGTTGAGCTCGGAGCAAACGGTAGTCAAGATAATCTTTAAATTTTAACGAATCCTAACGATTGTACTTGACCATCTAACAAGAGCTCATCAGGACTTGCGTAAAGGAGGTATCCACATTGGGATAAAGAGTTGAACTCACATTTTTACAAAGTGAATAAATTTCTTGTGTCTCAGGTTCGAACTCAATCCCTACATATAAATGGTTAATTTCTTGTATTCAAGTAAAGTGAATAAATAAAGTGTCTCAGGTTCGAACTCAATCCCTACATATATTACAAAATGTCTTTGTCGGTTGAGCTAAATTTACGTGGATATTATTTTATTTCATTTCATTTTATCTCATCATATATCATCATCTATCAAAACATATTTTACAAAAAAATAATTTATATTTTTTACGAAAAATAAAAAAGCCTATTTATTTTGAACACACGACACAAATATATAAACACCATCGTTCACTCTCTTCACCCTTTGCATTCTCTCTTTTCTTCTTCTACCTCCGCTCGAAGATATTGTTTCTTCTCAGTAACAAACTTTGCCACAAAACTTCATTGTTCAGTTTTGTTACACCAATCTTCAATTTCATTCTTCTTCGCGAAGGTTTAATTTCTTTTTCTATTTTTCATTTTATTTTTCATACTTTCTTATTTATATATCTACCTGTTCAACCAAAAAAAAAAACTTGTTCTTAAGGATTCTCAAGTGTTTAAACTTCACAATCAATCCATAAAGTTTTTTCATTTGAATCGTTTATTATTGGGTTGTAAATTTTTATCAAGTTTGCTTTACATTGAAGGAAAAAAAACCATTTTTTTTAATTATTTTTTATTATGTTTGTTTAGGATTTGGTTGTGTTTGGTTGATCTGTGTTGTAATCAGGTTTTGGAATTCTAGCTCCTGTTTGATGTCTTTGTGAATTTCATTAGGTTAGATCTGTTTTCTGGTTGTTACTTTTTTGTTCTTAATGTGTAACATGGGTTTTTTAAGATTTTGAGTTTCAAGACATTGATTTAGTGTTTGTTTGTTTTTTTGACAGAGATGAAGAGGTCAAGAGATGATGGTTACATGAGTTCACAACTCAAACGCCCTGTGCTGTCTTCAAGAGGAGAACCGTAAGTTTCATTAAAAAACGTTTTTTTTTGTCTTTAGTTTCTTGTTTCATGGATTGTTCTTGTTTGTGTGTGTGTGTGTGTTTTTTACTCTCTTTGATTTCATTTTTAGTTTTCTCATTTGTTATTTAGGTTTAGGGTCTGTTTGGATTGACTTATTTGAACTTATTTACTGACGTAAGTTTTGTGAGACTGTTTGGGAGAACTTATGGAAATAGTTTATTTTCATACGTTTTCCAAGATAGCTTATGAAAACAGATTATACGAAAATAGTTTAACTTTATTTTATCTTTTGTTATAGAAATAGCTTATACATAAGTGCTTATCATTATAAGCGCTTGTGCTATAAGCTGAAAATAAGTTGTTTATACAAACAGGGACCTAGTCTCTACTACTGGTGAAGGTTCAATTTTTGTTTTTGTTGTGATGTTTGATTTGGTGAGATAAGATAAGATGTTTATTTGTTTGATGATTTATCTGTAGTTTCTATATGGAGTCATCCGTATTTCTAAGTTCTTTGGTGCAGCTGAAACTGACAAGTTAATTTGTTTAGAGTTTTTTATATATTTTAACTAGCACTAGCAGGTTCTGTAGACCTTTACTATATTTAGATGTGGAAAAAAACTAATGGCAAAAAAGCATTCAACATTCTTTAGCTAAACAGTGTTTGAATGTCGCGAAACCGATAATTTGTTAAGTACTTTAATTTGTTCAACGGACTAAGTATTTTTTGAAAATTTGTTGAATGTAGTTCGGGGCAAGCCCAAGTGATGACTGGTGGTCAGAAGTTAACCACAAATGATGCCTTATCATATCTTAAGGCAGTAAGAGAAATGTTTCAAAACGACAAGGAAAAGTACGATGAATTTTTGGAAGTCATGAAGGATTTCAAAGCCCAAAGGTTTATTCATCTTTTGAATTCATTCTCATTCTTTTTTCCCTCATGGTAGTGTGGATTTTCATTTTCTTAGCAGAGATTGATTGGTGTCACATTTTTTTCTTTTGTTTAGAATTGATACAGCTGGTGTCATAGAAAGAGTGAAGGAGCTGTTTAAAGGGCATAAAGATTTGATTTTGGGATTTAACACCTTTTTGCCAAAGGGATATGCAATCACACTTCCATCGGAAGATGAACAGCCTCTACAAAAGAAGCCTGTTGAATTTGAAGAAGCTATAAATTTTGTGGGCAAGATTAAGGTAAAAACAATGTTGAATTTGATGCACTTTATTTATTTCTTCCAACACATATGTGCCAACACAAGGGTTGGCCCCAGGAACTTGGACGACTGAAATGCTGGCTTATTTAAATGTGGGCCTATGAAGATGTTGGCAGCGACATTCCCTCGGCAATCTAGTGTTCCATCTTGCTCATAGGCCATAGCTCTCTCACATTATTCGAAGATCAACTCAGCATCGGCTATTTAACTTTTCATTCTGATTGGCTTCTTTTTATGCAGAATCGTTTTCAAGGCAACGATCGCGTGTATAAGACTTTTTTAGACATACTAAATATGTATAGAAAGGAACTCAAGCCTATCACCGCAGTTTACCAAGAGGTCCGTTCTATTGTTGCCTATGTTATCATGTTCCAATTTGACTAATTTTTATTTTGGTTTAGCTATTTTTCCCCCTTTGGTAGGTGTTATGATTCTTGATACATACATTTTATCATATATTGCAATTCTCCAGGTTTCTGCTCTCTTCCAAGACCATGGAGATCTTCTCGAGGAGTTTACTCATTTTCTTCCTGATACTTCAGGAGCAGCCGCTGCACATTTTGCTTCTGCTCGTAATCCTCTGCTTCGAGATAGGAGCTCTGCAATGACAACAGGGAGGCAAATGCATGTTGACAAGGTATATGCCTCTCTTCTAGCTCTTATAACCCTTTTATTTTGTAGTTGACCATTAAGCCAAGCTAATCTGTTGCTTTTCTCATTGCCAGAGAGAAAAGACAACAACTTTGCATGCTGACCGCGATCTCAGCGTTGATCATCCTGATCCAGAACTTGACAGAGGTGTGATGAGGACTGATAAGGAGCAGAGAAGACGCGAGAGAGAAAAGGACCGTAGAGAAGAAAGAGACAGGAGAGAACGGGAAAGGGATGATAGAGATTATGATAATGATGGTAATCTGGAGCGTTTATCCCACAAGAAAAAATCTGGTCATAGAGCTATGGACCCTGGTACTGAACCATTGCATGATGCAGATGAAAAGCTTGACCTTCTCCCTATCCCGTCCGCTTGTGAGGATAAAAGTTCTTTGAAAAGTATGTCAATAATTAAAATTATTTAAGATGCACGATATTTTAACCGCACTAACACTTACTTCAGTCTCATCATGTTCACATGCAAAGGAATTAGTGGAAAATATAAAATGTAGAAAACCATTAATAACACCTGGAAAGTTATTATCTAATGCACAAATTCATCTTCACTTTTTGTCAGTTATAATGGTAAAAGCTAGAAAAACTATCATATCTGTTGTTGATTGGATTATCTATAATTGAGAAATGCTAGCTTTTTTTCCATGTTTTACTTGTAAGCAGAAATATCTATTTTCCGACTTGTTTTGGTGTTATATTTTTTGTTGGATAGTAATTTTAACTCTCTATTTCTTTTATGATTCATATTGAACCTTAAAACATTTATCATCTCAGGTTTGTGCAGTCCGGTGCTTGCTTTCCTTGAAAAAGTCAAGGAGAAGTTAAAAAATCCTGATGATTACCAGGAATTTTTGAAGTGCCTGCATATCTACAGCAGGGAAATAATCACCCGACAAGAACTACTGGCATTGGTATGGTTCCAAATTTTTAGAAGCTACATTTCTGGATTTTTTTTTCCACATTCTATCAGTACCCTGCAATTTAGTTTGGTTTGCGTTGAACATTAACCTTTGATAAATATTTTTATGGTAAAATACGGAAATGAAGAACTTATCATGGGCATACAGAGAAAATCCCTGCACATAGTTGCCATTTATTTTGGAATGAAAAGTGCAGTGGGAGGAGCCAATTACAACAGTTATATCTGGGCAAATAGCCAAAACAATAAACAATGGGTTTTGTTATCTCGGAAAAGACCATTGGCCTTATGCATTATTTTAGCTTTGACTTTTGACCTTTAACTTGACACAGCAGACACATTTTGCGTTAACTCAATCTAGACACGTGTTCCTAGAATATAACCAGACACCTTTGTGCAAGTCCATAGTCCATACATCATCAATGAAAGTCAATTTTCTATTAAACAATAGGAGTGAGTACAATGGGAAGGAAAAACAATTGATTTTAGTCTGGTTTCCATAAAACAACAAATTAAAATTGCAATAGAATAGAACAATTGATTGAACAGTTTGATGCAGAGCTTTCCAAATACATTCAACTTCCAGCCGTACCCCATGGCGAAAATCCGAAACTGAAAAAATTGAATGTGGTTTAGGAAATGTTGAATGGTATTGTGATATAAGTTATTTTTGTTGAACATAACTAAGGTTCACACTATTCAGTTTAGGATCAGATTATCATTGACTTTCATTCATTTCACATTTTGAAATTTTCCCTGTCGAAATATACTTTATGTAATTGCTAATATCTGTTTGGCTTATTCTTTTAGGTGGGTGATTTACTGGGAAAATATGCCGATATTATGGAGGGATTTGATGATTTTGTGACACAATGTGAGAAGAATGGTAATGTTCAAGCTATTTATTCACTTTCTACAAAATCTAGTTTTCTTTTCCTTTTTTATTATTTCTTTTATATTTTTTCTAATCAAGTGCTTTCATGTAGAAGGATTCCTTGCTGGTGTCATGAATAAAAGTAAGTTATATGGTTTTCTCGTTTCTGTTATCTTCTATAGATGCACCCCCTTCCCTTTCTTTATTTTTTTTGTAGCATGGGCTCACACGAACTTTCACAGCATTATCTTCTGGTCCAAAAAATCTGACGTTATTTATTCATCAGAATCTTTGTGGAATGAAGGACATGGGCAGAAACCCCTGAAGGTAGAGGAGAAGGACAGAGATTGGGACAGGGATGATGGGGTGAAAGAAAGGGACCGTGAACTCCGAGAAAGAGACAAATCCACTGGAATTTCCAACAAGGATGTTTCTATTCCTAAGGTGTCTCTAAGCAAGGACAAGTATGTAGGAAAGCCTATAAATGAACTGGACCTTTCCAACTGTGAACAATGTACTCCCAGCTACCGTCTTCTACCAAAAAATGTATTGGTTCTTTGCTGGTCTCTTCATTTTTAGCTTGTCCCTGTGAAATCTGAGATTTCATTGCTGATTGTGTTTTATATGTATAATATTTTGGCTTACACAGTACCCAATACCATTAGCTAGCCAGAAAACTGAACTTGGCGCCAAAGTATTGAATGATCACTGGGTTTCTGTAACGTCAGGAAGTGAGGATTATTCCTTTAAACACATGCGCAAAAATCAGTATGAAGAGAGCTTGTTTAGATGTGAAGACGACAGGTTATTGCTTACAATTAATTCTCATTTACCCTTAAAAATACCTATTAATTTAATTTATTTTGTATCGGTTGGTTGTCGTCATAGTTGCCATGTGTTGTACTTTTTGGTTAGTTTTGGCATCACATGGTTGATTTGAGAGGTGTTATTTCCATAAGATTTCTATCACCAGTACTCTTCTGATATTATTTTATTTTATACTTTTAGGTTTGAACTTGATATGTTGTTAGAGTCTATAAATGCAACAAGTAAGAAAGTTGAGGTGATCATAGAAAAAGATAATGATGATGTAATTCCAGGAGATATTCCAATTCGTATTGAGGACCATTTATCAGGTTATATGTTTTTTCAATTGATCAATGAAATTTATCATAGCATATGAATGGAATATGATGTAATTTCCTGATATTTTGTGTTCTGTTCTGATACTATCTTCTTGGTGTGTTGTTTTAGCTCTAAATCTTAGGTGCATTGAACGATTATATGGTGACCATGGGCTTGATGTGATGGAAGTGTTGAAAAAGAATGCATCTCTAGCCTTGCCGGTGATATTAACCCGCCTGAAGCAGAAACAGGAGGAGTGGGCAAAATGCCGTGCAGAGTTTAATAAAGTTTGGGCTGATGTATATGCGAAGAATTATCACAAATCACTTGATCATCGAAGCTTTTACTTTAAGCAGCAGGATACAAAAAGCTTGAGCACTAAAGGTAAAATATTAATTTTCTGTCCAATAACACAATTCTTGATTCTTTTTAACAGTATGGCACTCTTTAACAACCTTTAAATAGTAAGTTATTTAACATCCATTGAAAGAAAATATTTGATTTAATCCTTTTAATATAGTTAAGAAATATTTAAAATTAGTTTAGGGAATAAAGTATACTTAATTAATTTAATGTAGTTAGTTAAGAACACAGCCCAAACCAATATCACCATATTAAACCAAAGCACTAAAAAGTAATTGGAAAAGAAAAGTAATAAAAAGTAAAAGATCCATCATACGTTCCATAATTAGGTCACAGGTCATGCTTGTGTCATAATAAATAGAATTAGGTCACACTACTATTATGAGTGGGCCCAAATAGCCCATACTCTTTATAGAGGAAATAGGCTAAAAACCCTAAATTTCTTTCACCCATCAGTCGCTGACGCAGTACGGAAGCGTAGGGTTAGCAAGCGCTAAACCTAGATAGAAAAGAACAAGTTTGCAAGCGACAAACTTGTGAAAATAGAGTTGCAATCGACAAACCTATCAAAATAAGGGTTTCCGGAATCCACCAGAATTGAGAGAAAAGTCTCGAATATTATTAATGAATAAAAGTGTGCCTCTTAGGCTACATAAGTTTGCTTATATAGTAAAAGAAATAACAAACCCGTGGGCTGAAATAAAATAAAACGAAATAATAATAGAAAGATCTAGAAAATTACTAAGATTTGGCTAAATAATAAATACGATAAAATTACTAAGAAACCCTCCTACATCAGTCGCCTACCACCGTCAACACACACAACATTATGCCATCCTTCCTTCTTCCGAGTTCTTCCTAGCTTTTCTTTGCAGAGAGATGACCGGAAGATCTTCAAGAAGGTAGAGACAGAGATTCACAAGTGTACTTGAAAAAGCACAATAAGGGATTCTAGGGTTAAGAATCGTATCCTAGGGTTTAGAACTGATTATTGGATGCCTTGAGAATGCTCTCAAGGGTGGTATTTATAGCCTGCTATGGGCTTGGGTTTCGATTGCTTGGTTTCCAAGCAATAGGGGTATTTGTGTATTTTAGGCGGTTTCTAGAGGTTTCTAGAAGCTAAGAAAGGCGGCGCCTTAAGGTGAGCCATTCTAGAGGGCTTAGAGCCTTTCTGGAGGGCTTTTAAGCCTTTAGGAATATTATGACGGTTCACAGCCCCCCAAGCACGAGTCTTGGGACAAGGCGAAGTGATGAAAATATGGGACTGGTCCTTCTGGAGGGCACCAAGTCCTTGGGAAAGTATTGACGGTTCACGGCCCCCCAAGCATGAATCTTGGGACAAGGCAAAGTGATTGACTTGCTTAAAAAATTCTGTTATGCTTGGTTTAATTTCATATATTTTACTGTTTGTTCTTAGAGGATCCCCCAGGGTGATCCTAGAGTGTCTTGAAAGCCCCCAAGGGTTCATGTGCGACCTGTGCTTAGTGTGTCCCCCTATGGTGATCCTAAAGTGCTTTAAGAGTCCCCAAGGGTACATGTATGACCTGTGTTTAGATATATGGTCCATATAGCCGCCCAAGCATGAGTCTTGGGACAAGGCAAGATGGTTTGTTATGGCGTGATTAACATGTTAAGGCGTCTTGATTGAAGGCGAGTTCTTGTAAAAAGGTCATGGGGATCTCGACGGCTCAGATTTTATGACTTTTCGTTGGTGTTAACGTGTTCAGATCGTGAGGACTTTATACACGTGTCTCCACTCATCGGTGAGGACGACTCGGTTTCCGAGGTGGGTCGACTTCTTTTCCCATAAAACGTTTCTTCTTCGTTATTGTTCCTATCATTTTTTGTTCGGAACATGAGGAAAGATGCTTCCACGAAGGCGGACAATGCTCCTGGTCAACGCGACGTGGAGCAAGTGGAAGTATCTGGGGATGTGATTGTTGTTGAGACGGCAGAGTCTCCAAAAAAGAAGAAAGCAAGGACTGGGCGAGCTGGATCTACACATGCACGTTCAACGTGCGCTTTAGTGTCGATTAAGGAGAAAGCTGCCGAGGCGACAACGTCTCTTAATGAGAGGGTGATAGAATCCTTCTGGCATAAAGATTTTGATTTTCGGAGGTGAAGATTTATTCTGTTGTTTTGATAGAATTTTTTGATGTCATCCTTTATCTGCGCTAATCGTTTATTGTCTCATAGGTACATGGAAGAGAAGGTTCCCTTATCGGCTGTTGATGTCGATGCCGGTATGAAGAGCAAATTTGGCGACTTGGTGATGGATGCTTGCGAGTCCGCACTTTGGATTCTACTGATGAATCAAGTCATGGAGTGAAAATTTATTTATGTGGAGAAGAAATGTAAGGATGCTACTTACTATGTTGGTAAGTGGAAACACAAAGCGGACGGATTGCAGGCAAGGTTAAATGAGGCGCATGAAGCCAAAGACAAAGCCGAGAAGGTTGCGAAGGACTTGGAGACCAAGCTAGAGTCTTCTAATGCTGAGAAAGAAGTTGTGGAGCTGGAAAGGGATTCTTTTAAAGAGAAATACTCAACTGGAAGAAGACGTGGAAAAATGTAAGGGCGCTCTTGCTGAATATTGACGATGGTTTTGAGCGCGCCCGTGAGCAGGCTCAATACTTCCATCCTGAGGCTGACTTTAGTGGTCTTGACATGTTCAAAATCGTCAAAGTTGGAGAATTGGTCGACGAAGAATAGCTTTTTATTTTGATGTAACTTTATTTAGTTTTGTTGCTTTTGAACTTACGTGTGAGCTAAAAACTTGTATTTTGAGTATTCTGGGAAGCTTCTGGGGTGCTTCCTTTTTAAATATGCTTGGGGGACTATATTTCATTCTATAGCGATCACTCGAAGAAAGATGAAGTAGGCAGAATTCAGAGGGCTTTGGATGAAGCGAATTCAGCCGTTGAAGATGGAAGGCGAGCTTTGGCCGTTTAATTTGATAATGGTTTCAAACGCGCCACAGAGCAGGTGTTATTTTTTAATCCTGAAGCGAAGGTGGATGAGCTTGATTCTTTCAAGGTCATTGTTGATGGCAAGTTGGTGGATGAAGAATGATTTCGTATCGATTAAAAGTTTGTAACTTATTTTTGGCGACTCTGCGAAGCGCTTTTTGTGAAGTACTTGTGTTTTCTTACTTTTGATGCTTTGATGTGGTTTTGAATATTTATGTGAGACTTTTATTCGTAGAAATCTTTCTTTGAAAGTTCTAAGTTTTATCTTTTAACGAGATTTGCCCTATTTAGGCGTGACGTTGATGACTTGGTTGTTCTGATTTCTGATAGACTTGTTTTTAACGGTGTTTTTTCGTTTCTTGGTTTCGTTTCGAATCGATCTTTTTATGATGGCGCCTCGAGCATTTATTTGAGTTCGGTATTTACTAGGCTCGATGATGCGCCCCGAGCATTTATTTGAGCTCGGTATTTACTAGGCTCGATTTTATTATGATGGCGCCCCAAGCATTTATTTGAGCTTGGTATTTACTAGGCTCGATTTTATTATGATGGTGCCCCAAGCATTTATTTGAGCTTGGTATTTACTAGGCTCGATTTTTTATGATGGCGCCCCAAGCATTTATTAGAGCTTGGTATTTACGAGGCTCAATCTTTTCTTCTTTCTTTCTGATGCCTCATTTGTTTGGAAAGAATGAGGGGCACTTACCACAAGATATCGAACCCGGATGGCTTTTGCACGAAGGTCTTTACCAAACGTAGTTTTCAAAGTTATGTAGCTGCGTACATGAACTTTTTCGCCTGTGAACCCTGCTAATGATTCTTTGAAAGTTTGCAACTGTTCTTCGTCGAGACCCAATTTCTCAAAGGCGTCATATTATAGAATGTCGGCCGTGCTCTCAGGGTCGATCAATACCCTTTTCACGTCCCATTTAAGGTTGAAGTTGATTTCGGGCTCTCGAGTTGATGCTTGATCATTGTCTTCTTCGCAGAGCATTACTTGGCGCACAAATTTTTTCCTAGATGTGCTAGACTCCCCGCCCCCTGAGAACCCTCCTGATATGGTGTGGAAAGTATGCTTGTCCTTCTGCTCTTCGTCTTTTTTGCTCGCCTGTTCCTTTCTCTTTTGTCCTCACCCCTGGCCTCCTTTGCATAGCCTCGGAGTTTTCCATTTTGTAGTAACTTTTCTATTTCCCGTCTTAGATGGACACAAGTATCTGTATGGTGACCTTCGATCCTGTGGTATTTGCACCAACTATCGCTATCAGGCCCCATGGTGAAACCTTTGGGCGTCAGAGCAGCGAGAATTAGCCTGGTGTTGTAAACTTCCTTGAGAATTCGCTCTGGACGAGTGTTCAGAGGTGTGAAATTTTCGAAGTTGGTTATGGCGTCATAAGGAACATGTGCACGCCTCTCTTGTCTTTTGAATGCAGGCCTATCCCCGACAGTTGTTGGATAATAGCTTTTTCGTTCAGGGTTGCTCGCGCTTCGCTCCTTTGAATTTCTGGCTTTCTTTTCAGCATTACTTTCTTCTCCCTTGATGTAACATTCGGCCCTAGCTATGATTTCATCCATAGAATCTGCAGGTTTGTGTGCCAAGGATTCGTTGAACTGCCCAGCTCTGAGAGCGTTTTGAAAAACGCCTACAAATACTTCCTGGTTGGGGTTGATTACCTTAATGGTGGTATCGTTGAATCTGGCAAGATAATCACGGAGTGATTCGTTTGGCTTCTAGAGAACATTAAAGAGACTTATGGCGGGAACTTTACGGTGGCGATTTGCTGAGAACTGTTGTATGAGTTTTCTGGTCATGTCTGGGTAACTTGGGATTGAAAATCGTGGGAGGTTCATATACCAACGTAGAGCGGCATCAGAGAGTCCCCGCCAATAACTTACACTTAAGTGAATCGGGCGCTCCCACGACAGCCATGCAAGTATTGAAGGCGGTGACGTGCTCCATGGGGTCGCTCTTTCCATCGAAAGATGAAAGATGTAGCGGCTTGAAGTTTTCTGGAACTGGCGCCCCCCAAATTTCGGCGGAAAGGGGTTGGGGTTCTGGATCGTCCATCTTGCTATGGTGAGATTCGTCTTTCTCTTCTTGTTGTTTCTGCTGTATGGTTTCCATCGAAGCCTGTAGAGCTTCGTTGTGCTCCTTGATTTGAGCAAGTTGGGTTCGAAGAGATTCGAGCTCTTCTGGTGTTGCCATGAGTATGGGGTCTTTTCTCCAAATCGCGACGTGAGGTGCGATTCAGGTTTAGAGTGAAAGATTAGGGTTTCCAAATCGCAGGGTTGCGATCTAGAAGACGTGGTCAAGGTTAGGTTTACCTCTTCCCACAGACGGCGCCAACTGTACTTGAAAAAGCACAATAAGGGATTCTAGGGTTAAGAATCGTATTCTAGGGTTTAGAACTGATTATTGGATGCCTTGAGAATGCTCTCAAGGGTGGTATTTATAGCCTGTTATGGGCTTGGGTTTCGATTTCTTGGTTTCCAAGCAATAGGGGTATTTGTGTATTTTAGGCGGTTTCTAGAGGTTTCTAGAAGCTAAGAAAGGCGGCGCCCTAAGGTGAGCGCGCCTAGGCCTCAGGAGCCCTTCTGGAGGACGTCTGAGCCATTCTAGAGGGCTTAGAGCCTTTATGGAGGGCTTTTAAGCCTTTAGGAATATTACAACGGTTCAACAAGATAGAGTGAGGTTTGTTGGGTGAACGTGACCCTAATTCAAATGAAAAACAAGCAAGATCACCTCAAAATTGTATAATTGGCTGATTTCATGTTTAAAATACTGATTTCACTTCCGATCTTAGTTAGAAGTGTGATTCTGCATATGATCTGACTCGCTCCTAGGGAGTAGAATTATCAAATTCTACTCTCGTGATGTGATTTTAATATCCTTGTCGCACTGTGCTTAGGGTCTTAGGTCCAGACCTGAACAATTGTCCCTAGCGTCGGCAGCTTGTTATCAGAATTCATTTTGGACAAGATCATTTTTTGGTGAATGGGTTATTCTTATTGGGCCGTGTAAAGTTTTTGCCACTCCTTCGCTAATACTTGTGAAGTGTCACTTATTACGAGGAGTCGTGTGATGGTTGGTAAACTTTTAGGGGAAGTGTTGCTTGTTTGATCGGTAGTCTTAATCATTTATATTTCTCTCTGGAATTTCTTTGTCCGTTTGATTCCCTTTTGGATTGTTTTTGCTTTTTCTTGGTTGTCTTTGTGCAAGTCTTTTGAAGTGTACTTGCAGAAAAGTACGATTATCAGACTAAGGTTAGACTGTTTAAGTGATGCCTTGAGAGTGCCTCAAGGTTGGTATTTATAGTAAGTAGAGGTTTAAATAAACCCTCTATTTTAGGCGTTTAGTTACGTGGATAAGAATGATTATTAGGAGTTCTAGGCTCTTCTAGAATGTGCCTATAGGCGGTGCCTTCAGAGGCGCCGCCTTAGTCTGTTTGGGCCCCCGGAAAGGGCGCTCTCACTGATTCGAGCCCTTGTGACAGGCGTTGTATCCTTGAACCGGGTTTTCCCGATCCACAAGCCCCCCCAAGCACGAGCCTTGGGATAAGGCGAAGTGTTTTTCTTTTACAAGGGTCTCGCTCCTTTTTGCTTGCTTTTTGGCGTGCTGCTGGTGTGGGCGTGATAGTACTGCGCCTGACTGATAGATCCAACGGTCAGGTTTTGTTGTCTTTTCGTTTCCTCGTCCGTTTTCGCATCTCGAGGTATGTCGGACACATGTTGGAAATCGATGAGGGTTGTCGTTCACGTTTCTCGAGGCGCGTTTAAAGCTGAGTTTTAAATGTCGTTCTTCATTTTCATTTTCGCCGGTTATCATTTTTCTTTGTGTGTTCCTCTTGGCTTCTGGGTTTTGTGCATTTAGTTGGTTCTTCTCACGCTTGCTCACTTCTTCGTTTTCCTCCAACATCTAACCTAAGGTAAAATATGTTCTATCACCCTCTCAGTTTTACTTTTCGGTTGTAGTTATGGTCGTGATTAGGGAGTGTGACGCGTCGGATAGAGTAGTAGTGCCGTTAACGGCTGAGGCCAAGCGTGAGTTATGGAATCAATGCATCAAGCATGCAAAACATCCTGATGGGACTTTTGATTTGAATGCTTTGGAAACGGGGTATTTTGGGCATCCTTTATTTTCTGATTTGTTCACTAGTTCTGATAGTGATGGGGATAGTAGTTCAGATAGTGATTGTGTCTTCCTTTATTCTTCCCCGGGACCGTCGCATTTTAGAGAAGGGAGCCGCTTTCCAATGATTTGCGGCGACGATAGATTTGCTGAAGGCGTCATGCGCGCGGAGTCTCGTTTTGTAGATTCCCAGCGTGTGAAGTTTTTTTAAGGATCAGAAGATTGCTGAGCTGGAAGAGGACTTGCACAATGAGAAAATGGAGTCTGCCTTGAGCTTCTATAATGGTTAAACCAGGCGCGGTTGCAAGCTGAATTCCTTTGTAAGGGCGCCGATTTCAGTCGTATGAGCATGTACAAAGTTGTAGAGGGTGATGATTTGGTGGTTGAGGTGGAGCCTGTTGTGGAGACTTAATTTGAATCCCGTTTTCCTTATAATCTTGCTATCTGTTTTGAATTCTCAGGCTTTGTAATTTATTATCTATTTTGAGATTGTTGGCTCTGTACTTAAGCTTTTTGTAATTCGTACAATGTTTCTAATGCTTAAGAATTATCGTAGCTTTCGTTTAATGCTTATGCAGAACTTGATATGGAAAATAAGTAGTACCCTTGGTCTCTAGAGCTTTTTTGCACACAGATTGCAAAATTAGTGTTATTGTTTGAGCACAATGGAGCTTGTAATTTGAAATATGTGGTGATCACGGTGTAAAAGTTTTTTTTTATTCTTCTGATTCCTAACTCCTTTCTTTTACTGTGGATTACAGCTTTATTGGGAGAGATCAAAGAAATTAGCGAGAAGAAACGAAAAGAAGATGTTGTTCTTCTTGCAATTGCTGCTGGGAATAGACGGCCTATTCTTCCTAACTTGGAATTTGAGTATCCTGATCCAGAGATTCAGGAAGATTTGTACCAACTCGTAAAATATTCATGTGGAGAAGTTTGTACAACCGAACAATTGGATAAAGTGATGAAGATTTGGACAACATTTTTAGAACCAATGCTTGGTGTTCCTTCTCGACTGCGTGTTCCCGAAGACACAGAAGATGCTGTCAAGGCCCAGAAAGATTCTGCAAAAACTGGTACAGCAAGTATTGCCAAGCGTGATAGTAGTCCTGGTGTTGGTGCTACCATAATGAATCTTAAGAGTTCAAACCCTAATAGAAATGGAGATGCTAGTGTTCCATTTGAACAATCAAATTCTTGCAAAGAATGGCAAGCAAGTGGGGTTGGTGGGGTTAAAGAGGATGATTGTCTCAAATCAGACCGTTCTGCGCTTAAGACTGATACTTTGGGAAGTAGTACCCTGCAGGGTAATGTTCATATAAGTGCATCCGTTCCTGACAAAGTATCAAGAGTCAATTATCAAGATCATTCCATTGAACAGTTGGTGAATGCTAATGTCTCAATGTCCTTTGGAATGGAGCAAAGTAATGGAAGAGCAAACATGAATAGTGCATCAGGTTGGCAACTTGATAAAAGAATGATGCAACATTTACTTCATTGTTTATCTTACATACTTGGTCATTAGTGTTTCCTTTGATTTTCAACTGTTTCTCTAATGAATGGACACTCTGAGATAACTTTTTTTTTTTCCTTTTTTTTTTTTTTCTGCAAGGATTTGCTGCAACTCCGTCTAGACCTGGTTATATTTCTAGTGAGGGAGGGCTTGATTTACCTTTATCAGAGGTATGGCTTAACTCCTTTATCACCTTATTTTAGTCTATTTTCAAGTTTAAGTGAATGAGACTTACTCACCTTAAGAGGTTTAATTTAATTCACTATTAGCATATATCATATGGGTTGAGTCTAGGGTGAATAATGTAGTGAAATGATTTGTGGTGGAAGACTATTAATATACCATCAGATATGTTGTTATAAAAGTCAACAGACATGATTTGGGAAGGATTAATGCACAACAAGTGGGAAAATGTTTTGCAAACATGTTTTTCATCTCCATTGGCGCCATCCTTTGGATCTTCGAAAGGTTGAAGCAACCATAACCATCCATAACAGACCTGCCTTTACTAGAAAGAAGAACCTGCCTCCTCCTGATCAAAAGAACCTAACCACGACACTACGTTCACCAGGTTACAATTCTTCATATCGTTATACATGTGCTGCTCAACTCATGACCAAACTCTGCTGAACCAGCAACCAGTGTTGAAATCACCTTGAATAACCACTACATCTCTGCTCTTACCATCAACCCAAAGTAGTCCCAACAGGGCTGCACTGCCAAAACTGCATATTTGAAACAGGGGCGCTGAGGTCTTGGGCTTCTGGCAAGATGTCCTTTAGTGCAATCAAAGATTCGAGAGCAATGCTGGCTCCAAATGGCAGTGGCACTCAATGAGGATTGCTGACCTGTGCAGCCCTTGAGGGATTAATGTCAGGAACCAGATCTCAAAATAGGGAAATACAGAGATCTAGGTCAGTGGTTAAGATTTGGAAACTTTCAAATCTAGTATTAGAATGGATAGGTGGAGAAGCACGGGTGGAGGGGAATTGTTACGGTGAGTTCGTCTGTAGCATGCTCTATGAAGAGAATCATTGGTCTCATTTTGGAGTAAGGTGCAATTTGTAAATTTAAAAACTCTAAATCCATGTGTGAAGGATAATAAACTGATAACTGAAAAATGAGATGACCTACTAAAACTGGTCAAAATTGCTGCTTCCGTGTGAGAAACATGCTACGAGTCTTTTACCCTAGATATCCACCCTATTATATCACTTGAATATTAAGCCATATGTTGCTGCTGTTTTCAAAAGAATATCAGGACCACCATTTCCTCTCTGCTGAAGTTCGTCTGACTACAATGATCATCTTGCGGCTGAAGTTGTCAATAACACTCAAACTGTAATATATTCAGCATTTTACTCTGGTGCAAATCATTTTTCATTCTAAGAGAGATATGTTACTGGTTTTTCTATGAATGATTGGTCCATGTAATTGATTCTCACCTAGGAAAATACTTGGTTGTTGTTGTTGCGGGGATTATATAATTTACGAGTTAAGGCCAGCAATAACTTAAAACTGAATGAAAATCAGTTTGGGGCTCCGTTTTTTTTCTCCTTCATTGTGTGTCTTGTCAGGCTTGCATTGTTTCCCATATGGTATAATGTTTTGATTTCTTTTATAATTACCTAGGTTGCTGATTCTACAAGACCAGATATGTCCACAAATGGGGCTATCACTGAAGACACCAAAGCTCACAGCTGTCACAAAGAATCAGTTGGACACTTCAAATGTGAAAGAGAAGAGGGTGAATTATCTCCGAATGGAGATTTTGAAGAGGATAACTTTGCAGTTTATGTAAATGCTGGTCTGGAGGCAGTGCATAAAGGAAAAGATTGTAATACCAGTCAACACTACCAAAATAGACGTGAGGAACAAATTTGTGGGGTAGCTGGAGGTGAAAATGACGATGAAAGTGACGGAAGTCCTCATAGATCATCAGACGACAGTGAAAATGCATCTGAGAATGGTGATGTTTCTGGTACCGAGTCTGCTGATGGTGAGGAATGTTCTCGAGAAGAACATGAAGAGGATGGGGATCATGATAACAAGGTCGAGAGTGAAGGTGAAGCTGAAGGAATGGCTGATGCCAATGATGTTGAAGGAGATGGAGCCTCACTGCCATACTCAGAGCGCTTTCTTCTTACTGTAAAGCCTCTCGTAAAATATGTCAGCCCGGTGTTTCATGGGAAAGAAGATAATGTTCAAATTTTTTATGGAAATGATTCCTTTTATGTGCTGTTTAGACTTCATCAGGTACAATTATGTCAGTTTATGTATTATATACATTTATGGTTGTGGTTGTAGACTGACCAGAAGTTTCAGAGCTCATAGTATATTGTTTAACTTGCATTTTCTTTGCTAATTTGACAGACATTGTATGAGAGGATACGATCGGCAAAGATTAACTCATCTTCTGCTGAAAAGAAATGGAGAGCTTCAAATGATACAAGTTCCACTGATCGATATGCCAGGTAATATGCATTGGAATGTTACTGTTTATTACAATTTAAACTATACATTTGAATATCTATACAAGACTGATGACGCCCTTTATGGTTTTATGCTGCAGGTTCATGAATTCTCTTTACAGTTTACTGGATGGTTCTTCTGATAATTCAAAATTTGAAGATGACTGTCGAGCTATTATTGGAACTCAGTCATATGTCTTGTTCACGTTAGACAAGCTGATATATAAACTTGTTAAGCAGGTAATGTGCATGAATTATTTTTGTAAGTATGTAAATTGACATTTGTTTTGGATAATATTCGGTGTATATTTTAGTATCGGTAATGTTAGGACAGATTTTTTCCTGTTTTTCTTGATTAAGATTTATTAGGCTTAGCCTATATAATCACATTAGTGCTTTCACTTTTTCACTCAATTAACGGAATTCAGTTTTTCTCTTGTTTTCCACTTGGTATTAGAGCTGTCGATCTGGGAGGCTCCGCTTCCGCACCAAAACAAGCAAAAACCTAGCTGCCTTCATTGCAGCCATCTTAACTGCCTTCTTTCCATCCATACTAGGCAGCCTTCATTGCTGCCCTTCACCTTGAGTCTGTTCTCTGCTTTCTTTTGTCCCGCAATCACAGCCATCTGCCGATGCCATTTGTCATTTCTGTCTCCACTATATGCTGTCGCTGCCGATCTGGCACAACCCAAAACCTTGGGCCTTTCTGATTTGTCACGTGCTCCCACATGCAGTTTTTCAGTTCTGCCCTTGTCAGCTTGTGGGTTTCACGTGCCACCCTTTTCTCCCCAATTTTCGGCGCTGCTGAAACCGGTCATCTCGTCTGTCCTTGCTGGTTTGGTTGGGGCCAATTCCATTGTGTGGATCCCATGTTTGATGTGTTCTAGGCATTTCTTTGTAAAGCTCTTTTGTTTGTGATGTCGCCATTGCTGCATCCCAGCCCTTGTTTGATTTTATTAGGGTTGTCTTGCCCCAATGTCGACTGTTTTTTGGCTGTTCCAATGTTTTTTTCCTGTCCTCACAAGCAAGAAATTGTCGGTTTCATTCTTATGCTATGTCACTTGACAAATGTCCTTCTATTTCATCGTTGACAAATGTTCTGAGACGGAGGATATGTGGATACTTATCTCCTATGCTAGCGATCTATGGATGTGTGTTCCTCACACTTCTCATCTTACTCCACGATGTCTCAATAGCAACATATTGTTGTTTCTAATGGATCTCATGCTCCTGTTATGGGGTACGGGCAACGTTCATAATCTAGTTTCTAATAAAATATTGTGCGCATGTGTTTATCTTAGCATCTATTTATTAGGACACGTTTTTTTTCTTCCTGTTTTCCTTGATTGTGATTTATTATGCTTAGCTTATATAATAACAACAGCGCTTGTACTTTTTTCATTCAATTGATAAGATTCAGTTTTTCTCATGTTTTTTACTTTCCGTTTTTCACGTGCCTTTGTACACCATTCTATCTTTTTTCTGAGCCTGAAACCATGTCCTATTTTGTTTCAGCTTCAAGCTGTTGCCAGTGGCACTGATGAGATGGATAACAAACTTCTTCAACTATATGCATATGAACAATCAAGAAAATCTGAAAGCTTTTTTGATATAGTTTATCATGAAAATGCCCGTGTTCTTCTTCATGATGAGAACATATATCGTATTGAATGTGTAAGTTTTTATTTGTTCCACTCCTCTACTTGGATCAGCTTTTGATTTATTTAATATTTTTTTGGTTGAGCATTCGAATGAAATCTTAAATGGATTGCTTTATATACATAATAGTGGATGGTTGCAGTGGATTGATATTCCAGAAAAACATTACCTGCAATGTCAAAGGTTTGAATTCTGGAGTCACCACTCACCACTCACTACTTTGGGAAGAATTTAACCTAACCACCGCCCCTGTCTTAAGAGTTACTCTCACAGATATGCCTGTGTCAAAGGTTAAGTTTATATGATCTTTAACAGTTTTATTTAATAACTCTTTGCAGTCACCTACCCGATTATCTATTCAGTTGATGGACTATGGACATGATAAGCCGGAAGTGACTGCTGTGTCAATAGATCCTAATTTTTCAACCTATTTGCACGATAACTTCCTATCTGTTGTCCCTGACAGTAAGGAGAAGTCAGGAATTTTCTTAAAAAGGTATTTGTCCCATTTCATTTGCAGTCACTTTAATTTGAACAATTCATTAACCTACCTTTGTATTTACTTTAGGTTCATTTATTTTATGCAGGAATAAACTAAAATGTGCCAGGAGTGATGAGTTTTCTAGCCAGGTTATGGATGGAGTACAAGTTATCAATGGTTTGGAGTGTAAAATTGCTTGCAATTCATCCAAGGTATGTACTCATTTACTTCTGCATATTGTAAAAAATTATATGCCATTTGTTCTAAAATCACCAAATTTTAGTAATTTTTCGTTTCGCCCTTTTTTCGTTAATGCCATGCATTTTGATTACTGTTTTATGCATCTTCCGATTGTGTTTCTGAACTCCCATTCTTTGTTTTCTCCTTTTAACACATTTCTTGTTGTTAGGTTTCATATGTTTTAGATACCGAAGACTCTTTAATTCGAACGAAAAGGAAAAGGGGATGTTTGCATCAGAACAATTCATATCCTGAACAGACAATGCCTTCAAACACTTGTTCAAGCAGAGTACAGCGGTTCTACAAATTATTTTCCATCAAATGATGGTATCCAATTTGAGACACATGGTATGTGATTTTCCTTTATTGCTTCTTGAGATCCCACATCAATTAGAGATATAGGAAGAAAAAAAACGTTCTTATAAGGCTTGAACAATACAACTAATTTTGCAGTTTCCAAATTAGAGAATATTTTTTTTGTTGCAATTTCCAAATTAATGAGTGTTTAGATGAAACAATCCATTAATTGCAGTTTTGTTGTCCTCAGTAATTTTGGTCATGCAGCAGTGGTACCGGCACCATATGACGATGACATCGCATCCTAGAAATGGAGAATGTGATGTTTTTCTGAAATATAATTTACTTTCTTGTGCTCTTCACATCTTCAATCCTTGACACCAAATAAGGATACAGAAAGGTAGATGATAAGGCTCAGGAGATTGTATTATATTGTGACATGGTGACTGATGAGTTATATCATGATGTAAATAGAGGTAATCTGTACACTAGGGAACATTTTCTTTCCATTCATCCACATTTTTGCTATCTTAATAAGTTTTATTTCTCTTTTTAGCTCGCTACCAACTTATTGAGATTATTATTCAAATTATGAAATATTCGGCGGCTACAATTGGCCGCCACATTCACTTATACTGTGCATCTTGGTCCCAAAATAGTAACTGTTTTTTTTGGGAAGAAATCTAAAGTTATTTATGTTTATTTTTTTTGACATCCTAAATAATGCATGTTCTATATATTGCATGTCATTTGGGAAAGGTAGAAGGGTATATGACATGGTGCTATTAGATGTCATTTTCACGGTTGCAAAGTGGTCTTCCATTGACTTTGCAGTCATTTTTTTAATATTTCCTTTCAAATTATGAAACTGGGTGTGGAATCTAAAAGTCAAAAATATAGTTTTAGTCCCTATAAATCTGCCTTGTTTTGGTTTTAGTCCCTGTAAAAAAAATTGTAGAAAAAGGTACCTGCAAAATATTTTGTTTTTTAAAATAGTCCCTGACCCCACTTTTGTGATGATTTGCATACATGACACATGATGACTAAACCCATTGTGTAGATAAAAGTCCCTGCAAAATATTTTGTTTTTTAAAAAAGTCTCTGCAAAATATATTGTTTTTTAAAATAGTTGGGGACTATTTTAAAAAACAATATATTTTGCAGGGAGCTTTTTCTAATTTTTTTTTACAGGGACTAAAACCAAAACGAGACATATTTGCAGGGACTAAAATCATATTTTAGCCAATCTAAAATTATGGCCTGGTTATGGATCAGATTAATTGAGTTGAAGAAAAATCTTGAGTACTGACCATCCAATTTTAAGTGGTTTTCTGTATACAATTGCAAAAATTAGAAAAATAAAAGAAAAAGAAGAAGTGACTAATATCGTGTGTCATACTTCAAATTTTGACTGGTTAAAATTTTTATTTGTATTTTTAACCAGTTAAAACTGTTTTATTCGTCTTTAAAAAACACCGTAAAATTACGTCGTCTCATTTTAAAATACCTCATTTTGATTCTGAAGGAACAATTTTACATTTTATTAATTCATTTATTTTATCTTTATTATTATTTAATTCTCTGTATTTGATTTCCTTTTTTACTTTATGATTGTTTCTATTGTTATTATTTTTTTTTCTCTTCTTTTCTTCAAGTCACGTTTTTTAAATTTTCAAGTAAGATTGTTTTTTTTGTTTGTTTTATTTTTAAGGTCCATTTCTGTAGTCTTTTTTAATGTCTATTAGTCCACATGTCAGTTGTCTATTGATCTTTTTCTTTCATCCAAGTCTGATCCAAACAAGGGTATATTGGTCAAGTCATCAGGGACACCTCAGCATCTGGTACACCTGCAAACCCTAATTTTAGGGGCTATAAATACAGTCATTTATTGTACTGTTCAAAAAGGAGGACTGACATATCCAATTAGCCACTCAATCACATCAAAACCCTAAATTCTTTTTTCTTTTACAATTTCTAGATCAAACATCAATTTTTTTCGAGAAATTGTCAAGAACACATGAACATCAATTTTTTCCAGAATCATACATTCACCTAATAACACAATATTAAGCCATAATCTCGAAATTCTCTCCGAATCTAGCCACAAACATGTCAAAACCGAATTATCACAACACACATACATGAAATAAGCTTCAATCACGAACGTACAACATCACAGTAGCCGAATGCGTCATCGTTCAAATCTTCACCACTGGCCAGAAGTAAAACGTGAAGAAACAAAAGGGAAGAAGAGGGAAACCGAACTGGATTTGTGGAGGAGAAAGGAACGAACCGAATCGGATTCGTTAAACGAAGAAGAGATAGTTTCGTCTTCATTTATTTCGTATTTTGATTTGTAGATCTAGACTTGTGTGTCTTTTTTGAGAAATCTAAGGTTAGATTCGGCTTTATGGAGAAAAAGGATATTAGAAACTGTGAAAAATTTTAAGATCGGGGTTTTTTTGTGGTTATCGGCAGCACCGCCACCCTAGGGTGACCGACCACCGCGCCGGAGTGAAGGTGTGGATCGGAGAAGACGATCGGAGTTCTAGAGAGAAGTCAGACTCTCTCTCTCTCTCTCGAACTCTCTCTCTCTCTCTCACTCTCGAACTCTCTCTCTTTCTCTCTCTCTCTCTCTCTCACTCTCGAACTCTCTCGAACTCAAAGAGGAGAGTTGTTTTTTAATGTGTTGTGTTTTTTTGGGTGCAAAGCCTTTATATACTCCCTCTGTCATACTGTGCACGCATAAACCATGTGTTTACTATGATCCATCAACTGTGAGCCATCAGATCTGGATTGTTCCATGATCTGATGGCTATTGTGTGATCTGTTTTAAATCATGTGTGTGTCTTTTAGTATGATCTACTATGCGCCTTGGCTTTAAACCGTCAGATCTACGATCTGACGGTCTCTGCTTTACTTTTTTTTTTTAGTATTTACTTTGTGTTTTTTAACCTTTGAATCTCAGATCCGGTGGCTGTGATGAGTTTATACAGTGATTGAATCTGGACCTCTTGATTCATCAAGTGGTCCAGATTCATCCAGCCTGAGCCTATTTGTTTTTTTTTTTTATTATTTCTTCACTACTTTTTATATATTTTACACCACTTTTTTTTTCTTCATTTTAATGCCTCTTTTTATTCTAAACATTTATTTTCTCCTTTTTTAACTTTCTAACTTTTAATATTTGTTTTTATTTGTTCATTTTCACTACTTTATCTTTTCTTTATTTGCTTGGTTGTCATTAATTGTGGTTTATTTTACCTCTAGTTTATTGTCGCTTATTTTTGTTTTAAATTATGCTTAGAATTATTGCATGCCTATTTAATTCTTGTCATTTATTTTATTATCATCATTTGTTTAGTGTGTATGATAGGGAATTTATGTAATACATGCATTTTATTTCTTGTCATTTATTTTTGCTTGAAGACCTTAGAATGTATCTAGGAAGCTATGTAATTATGTAAATAACACACGCACCGACACATGCACCGACACCATCCCACTTTATTTATTGCTTTATGCTTGGATTGTGAGTGAGGACCAAAATGGATTAGGGACCAACTAGGATTAAAAACTTGACTAATTTGAGTGCCTTAAAAGTAAACAACTAGTAATTTAGGTCGGAATTTTACTTGGGATCCAACATCCACGGTAATTCCTTTCACATTTTATTTTTCCGTTACGTTGAAACGTGTAGTTTTTTTACCGTTAGTTTAGAAAAACCATTTTTCCAAAAAATCAAATATGCAAAACTGCAAAAATATTTTCTTAAGAAACCTTGGATTTTAACCCAAGTGATCGATCCTCTTCCTTTTATTTCTTAATCAAATTTTTAATCAATTTTAACCACATTAGACTTGGTTTCTCTTAACTAAAATTAATTAACCTCACCTCATTTTGTTTCTCATATGCCTTGAGGCCTCTTTCCCCTTCTTAAAACTATTTTCAAAAACTCTAAAAATAACCCAACCCACAAAAAATAATTTTTAAGAGTAAACTACATTAGTTTTGATCCCTTTTTAGGGTATGTAGGCAAATGAGTTAATCCTTCCAAATCAAATAAAAATAACCAAAAACATACTTCTTCTCCCTCTATCCCTTCGCTTAGACATTTAGGCAAGTACTTTCAAAATAAGTAATTGAATTAGCACAAGATAAATTAGGCAAAAGATTCCTACGAAGTACCGTAGTCGTGTAGGGTGCTTAGCACCTTCCCTCTGCGAAATCAACCCCCGGATCCATAATCTCATAAGGATTTTTACTTACTTTTTCCCTTCCCACGAATAAGAGGTAAGAGTTCAATGATTGAAGATTCAAATCAATCAATGGTTTGATATCCGAAAATCAAGAGCACATCGTGGATACATTATTCTCAAGGCATCAGACTCAAGCAAGGCTTCAAGCCCTCAGTGTGATTCTAAATCGTCATCTTGATATCGTTAATTGAACCAAACTAGAAAATCTGCACATTTAAGTGGTTTGATTGGGAAAATCTGAGTAAAAAAATAAATCAAATTTTGAAATGGATGGATACGAAGAAATAAATAGAAAATGGACATAATTTAAGTGGTAATGTCTAATGTGTGGCAGTAACTACATGTAGACGCACAATGAATACATTGTAGTGTACATACAAGTTTAGGGACCAAACTGAAACGGTGATTTAACAGGGAAAAAAATCGTTTTAGTAAGAAAAAAACCTTCATGGTGAGCTCTGCTAGGGTTTGCAATCACACTTAGGAAAAAACACCAAGTAAGAAGAAGACCTTAAAGCCAGATGATCAAGGAAATGGATCTCTTATTATGTCATGTAAAGGAAAGCTTCAGAATCTTTTCAGAGAGCAGGTTGAGTGCCACGCATGAAACAAGTATCAAATGATGAAGATCATATTGTCCTATGCCAGCATGTTGATGGTCTCGATATCCCTCTCCATCTCGATATCCCTCTCCAAAACACCAAATGGAATCAATCGTCTTATTCATGAAAGAAAACTCAGAGAAAATTGCTTTTTTGACATACAAAACATTCTAATAACACATGGAAATTTCAAAAAAGCCCTCAGCAGTAGTTAACTACGGTTCAGGAAACCGGCAGCAGTTAACTACCGAGGCCAGCAGTAGTTAACTGTTGCTGCGTTTGCCCCCCAAAACCAGAAAACTCCTACTACTTATTCACTCATCACCTTACATCGGTGTACCATACCTCAAAAAATCCTCATTTCAATATTTTTTTGTTAAAATCTTGGGTCCAAATCATTGCTGATGGATTGCTAGGACGTTTCTACGCACAATATACATCAAAAAACAGGTATTGCAACGTTAAACTCGATTACATTTGATTGATTTTGCAATTTTTTTGTTGTTCTAACATGCAGTTCAGCGGTAGTTAACTACCGCTCAACCCAGTGGTAGTTAACTGCTGCTGGGGACTTAGAAAAAATTTCATTTTTTGAAAAGGCAGTGCCATTGCCTAATTTTTTTTATTTTTTTCCTTTTTTTTTGTTGGATTGTTTATGTTCTTATTTGATATTAGATACATGTTAATTAATTATTTTAGCAATTATATGTTGTTTATTTATAGATATGGTTGAGAAAGTGGGTGATCGAAAACCTAGTGTTGTCGATTCCATTATGATTGAAGCTTCCGTTAAAGTGGAGGCTTCAAGCGTCAATTCCGGTGTGTGGAAACTTCGTGACAACGAAGTGGACACAACTCATTTCTTTTCGAGCCGAGAAACATGGAAAGATAAAGACGAATTGCTCGGTTGGGTACGTCAACAAGCAAATAGGGCTGGATTTACGGTTATCACTAAAAGATCTTGTGCAATTAGAAATCCTATGTTGGAGTTGGTTTGTGAACGGAGTGGCGGGCACAAAGTACCGAAGAAAAAATGAAGCATGAAGCAACGGGATCAAGAAAATGCGGGTGTTTGTTTAAGGTGCATGAATATGTCGTCAGAGAAGACAATGCTTGGAAATTGGCTATTCTTAATGATGTTCACAACCTTGAGATGATGTCATATTTAGCATGGCACCTGATAGACTTTTAGCAAGTGTACTAAAAATGCATCGAAGTAATAAAATAAGTTCGTATCCACGAGGACTGTGTTAATCTCAATTCAACAATAAAGTAAATATTTAGGATGTATA
>Ga0315913_1001285_pt1 | contig 27161 bp, 13 predicted proteins | sample MpolsnodulesMG_FD_207736 | JGI IMG/M metagenome (GOLD analysis project Ga0315913, IMG submission 207736) | Medicago polymorpha root nodule microbial communities from Los Angeles, California, United States - small nodules | ecosystem: Host-associated > Plants > Roots > Nodule | place: USA...
CACAACATAGGTTAAATACTCTTAAACACTATAATTGAACTCATAGTACACAAGCTTTGAAGTTTGGAGACAATCCACAAGTTTTGGGTTGACTTAGAAATAGTTATGCGGGATTTTCATGAAATTTCACTAAGACCTACTTGGAGTATTTTCATCATAACTCAAAAAACAAAAATCATTTTCACGTCAAACCAAAGCCATTGGAAAACTAACAAAATTATCAACAGCTTTCATGTTTACACCAAAGACCAATTTTGTACCTATCAATATCAGTTTTCATTTCAAATTCGGGAAAGTTGTGCTGAAATTCATAAAGATTCATGGTGACCTACGTGCAGTAATTTGACCATAACTCAAGTTCTATAAATCATTTTGATGTAAAACCAACGGCATTAAAAGGCTAACACAATTATCTACAACTTTCATGTTTACACCAAAACCCAGTTCAAAGCAAAAACATATGAAAACGATGCAAAAACATGAAACATAGAATGCTGTCAGAGGTAGCTCTCGGGAAAGCTCCATTTTTCATCCAAAAACCCAATTTTCATCAACCATAATCCCAAAATTGATAGGAAACTCAACCTACGATCATTCTACAACCTGAACATCAATTATCTATGAATTCTACGGACTTTCTACACTCTTAACAACCAATCCTACGTGTTCTATTATCCAATCCGGTTTTAAACCCTAGTTCTCAATTTTACATGAACAACAACAAAACTACATGTTAAATCCAATTTCAGAATTATACCACTTAAGATTAGAGAATATTAGTCCCACCCTTACCTTAGATTAGATGATTGCAAGGTTCTACGAGTTCTTCTCTTCTCTTGGTTCTCCTCTTTTCTCCAAAAGTTTCTAAACCTAATTTGTGTCTGGCTCTTAGCTTTTATATCTCACACCCTCAACATATTTTCTAACTAAATCCGCGTATTTTCTAACTAAATCCACGTATATTTCTTAACTAAATCGAAATATATTTCTTAACTAAATCCAAATATATTTCTTAACCAAATCCAAACCAGCCCCTCAAATATATTTATTCTAATAATTCAACATATTCTACTAAATAAATATAAAGCCACATAATAAAACATCACAACACGTCATAAATCAACATAAATCATATAAGTCATATAAAAGACTCTAAACTCAACCAAAAATAATTAAATAATAAATTTGGGCGTTACAAGTTGAGGTTACTTTACCAGTGGGTTTGTGAAATGTTACCTCTGAGGAGATTTAACCGCCCTAACTCGCCTCGCGAGTATATTGCTCGCCTTGGCGAGCTCTGAAGTTGTGCTCTCTGGACCTCCTCGCGATGAACTCGCCTTTCTATTCGCTATTGCGAGTTTGCTTGCCTTCCACTCGTTGTTGCGAGTTGGTGGCGAGTAAACTATGGTGCTCACTGCCTAAGCTCGCCTCTGACTCGCCTTTCTTCACCAATCACTCGCCATGGCGAGTAAGCCTTTGTACTTTTTCTTTGTTTTTCTTCTTTGCTCAGTGTCTTGAGTTCAATTCTTGCACAATTGGGTAAAGTAAGATAGGTAAAGCGTAAAAGGGCCATAATCAGTCATCTCTCGGCTTTTCTCTAAATAACTTGCAAAACAAGTAACAAAAGTGCCTTAAATATTCATTTGAATTACTACTTTCTTGCACTTATCAGTTGTATATAGGACCGATCTGGTAGCTATCGAAATGTTTATTATGCTTTAAGCGGTGGCAATACATTAATATATGATACTTGGATATCGCTCTGATGTGATACTTCTGATGAGGTGGTTAAGGAAGTTGACTCATGTCTATTGTCACGTGTCATACCAAGGTGGATACCTCGATGGACCTTAGCTTGTTCCGTTAATTGGGTCTTCTTGTCTTGTCTATACTACTAAGTTTGGCTATCTTAATGAATAACTGGACTGGACCTCTCTAGCCCAAAGCGGTACATTTAGAGACAAAGATGATGTCAACATTTAACATTAATTACAAATAACAACGCAATGCGTTTTCTTCTAATTTTAATTCCCGAAAACACCCAAATAATAAATTATAGAGTCCAACAAGGAATTTATTTACATCATAAAAAAGATAAATATTAATTCCAATTGGTAAAATAAAACAAAAACAACAATACAAATTCAACATGGCTAGAACTAAAAAGGATGTATTTGTGAACAAACTCACAACATCCAAGATAAGAGCATAAAATGAGAAAACACCTACAAATTTATAGCATTAACGCGCTATAGTCATTGAATGAGTCTATAGTGGATCAAAGCTGATCTAATAATATGAACCAAATGAACACCGCCACAACCTATGATGAAAAACTAAACAATGTTGCACTCAAGCGAATAACATAACAATGTCACACTATGATTATGAAATCAATCAAAAACACGAAAGAAAAACCAAATCGATGAATATTTAGATAAAATGGGAGAAACGCGATGAAGAGGAGGTGATTTAAGGACAAAATAATTTGCCAAAATCACCTCTCTTTTATTGGATGAAGAAGGGAGAAAAGAGAAGATAAATGTTACATTTTGCTGTGTTTATATTTTAGGGATATAGATCTCAATCACAGCTCTTAACCCTAAAATTGGAGTTATCTTGTAGTCACTAAAACCGGCCGAGGAAATCAATTTAACCCATTCTTTCTTGGTTCTCTCTTTTCCAGTGAGTGTTACCATCATCAACATGTCAAAGAAGAGTTTTGTTTCAACCGATTCATTATTGTCTCCCTTCTCACAATCTAACACCATGTCTATGATAACTACCTTTCCTTCTTTACCTTTCTTTGCTATTGCATCCTTACAATTCTTCAATATCTTCACACATTCTTCGTCATTCCAGTCATGCAATATCCACTACAATTTCATTAAGACTTTGTTTGAGTTATGAAAGAAAGATAAGCAAAAGAGAATAAACTAAAGTGAAACGAAGATAAAATAAGGAGAATATGTAGGGCTGATCATTGGTACCAAAATGTGGCAAAAAAATATTATCCCTAAACTATGTATTGAATAACCAATTATTAGCGTCTAAATTTACTCAACTTATTTATCTTTTATTTATTGTCTATTTATGATAGAGATAAAACTTTTTTAATAGCATAAGAGCAGAGGAAAGTAGTGTCTCACTCTCATGAATCATGATTGATGTAAGCCTGAACCATCTTTACAGGGCTAGAAGGCCAATAAAGGGAGAACGTTAAGATATGAGAGCATAGTGGACTTGTCCTAAACGAGTGGTACAATAGTATGGGTAGCATAAAAAGAGAAATACTAAGAACACTTTCTTTCTAATATTCTCTCAACACCTATTCATTTATAATTCATGCGTGTCTTATCATTTTGTGTGGATCCATTTTCAAAGTATAAAAACCATATGAGTTTACTCTATAAAAGAGTGAGGGCCTATTTGAATCACTTTTGGTTTTTCCGTGTTTTTGGTTTTTAAAAACAGCAAAAGTGAAAAGCAAAACAACATTTATTTGTTTTAGTTTTTTTCCGTGTTTTTGGTTTTTAAAAACAGCAAAAGTGAATATAGTTTTCAAAATTATTTTGCAAAACAATCAATTCAAACAAGTTTTCAATTTTTTAGTTTTTAAAAACAGAAAACAGTTTTTAAAAACTGTAATCAAACAGGCCCCGAGTGTTTTTTTTTTTTGACTAAAAAAGAATGAGTGTTAGAAAGAGAGTGTTTATAACACTTCTCACATAAAAAATGTTGGAGATCTAAGATTGGATCTTTGTTATTAACATTTTCTCCTTCTATAAGAAATTAACCACATTTACCTATAAAAATAACTGTTTGAATTTGATACAACCCCCATTACAAAAAAAAAAAAAAATTAATATGAATTGATCTAACCCCTAAAAAATAATTAGTTGATCGTTTTCTTCTATGGATTTCAAATCATACTTTTTTTTTTTAGAATTTCCATTAAACGCCTTACTGCCTGGTGATAACATGGCTTAAACACAAACATTAACATTAGAGCATTTTCTGTGGAGTACTTGTCTTAATATTTTACCTTCAACAAAATTGCATCTGTTGGCGGAATTTCTTTAAACATGTCCCCACCAACATATCTTAGCTTCTCACTACCTTGCAAGCCATCAACAACATGTGGGAGATCAAACACAATGCACTCCATTTGTGGGAATGATTTGGCAAGAGTCTTTGCCATGGTCCCCGTACCTCCTCCAACATCAACCAATGACTCAAATTCATTGAACACTCCCTTGCACTTCTCAACCAACAAATTGGAAACTAATTGAGCATCATTTGCCATTGACTCATTAAATATATTGTTAAATTTTGAGTCACACGCAGCATATTCCCATAACAACATCCCATGTGTCGTTTCAAATGATGTAGTGTCATCATTTTTTAACCACATGGAGAATTGATGCCACGGATTTATCATAATTGGATCGAGCATCGCGTACACGAATGGTGTCACATTCATTGGATTATCCTTAAGTAATAATCTAGATGCATCCGTTAACATATACTCAATTTCTAGCTCATTCGCCGCAACATTTTGTTGAGAGAAGAAGCCAGAGTGAGTCATGATTCGCATCAAGCGATAGATGCAAGGCTTTTTTGAAGGGTGGATTGGTAGTGAAGAAATGAGTTTTGAGAGTGGCATGGGTTTTCCATGGTTGTGTATGATATCTGGTATGCCTAAGTCAACCACACATTTAAGTGACATTGAATTTATGAAGTTGAAAATGTGATTCCATACGTGGCTTTGAGCTTTGAGCAAATTGGAAGCAACATTCTCTTCATTATTTTGGGATTCCATACTTGCTACCTGAATTCTATTAGCAGGATTTAAAGTATATGAACTTCACCTTATTTGGGTGCTATATATAGGTGGTATGTGTTAGTACCCAATAATGCTATAGCCACACATATTACTTCATCTGTCCTAAAATAAAAGACATCGTTAGATAATGTATTAATGTGCACTATTTATATAATATACTTTACCATATTTTTCTATTAATATATTAAGACAAATTGTAGCATATTGTTGGATTCGTTTCGACGAATATTTTTAAAATATTAAAATATTATATTTTTTGCTACTACATAATTAAAAATATTAAAGATTAAAGATGTGCATTGATATGTGTGCAACGGTAAACAAAGTCACTTATTTTAAGGTGGAAGAAGTATATTGTTGTTGTTGGTGTTGCTGCTCGTAGAAAATTACATTTAAGCAACAATTTATACTAGTGTGCCAAAATTATTAATCTTATTATTGTGAATCACATTTTGGAAGATATGACATATACTATAGGTAAAATTACTCTTTTAGTCATTTAACTTAATTTTAAGTAATAGTTTGGTCATTCATCTTATTTCATTGCATTTTTGTCCTTTTGGTTTATTTGTATATGAAGTTTCAATCTTTAAATCCATGATTTTATTTTTTTATGGCCTCTCAATCTTCAACTATATGGTCTTTCATCTATATTTTCAAATGATATTATATTTGAATCTTAAAAATTCATATGCAAATAGATCAAAATGAGAAAATTGTAATGAAAAAGGATAAAGGACCAAAACTGTTGAGACAAGAACTAAAAATGTAATTTTATCGAATATTATATTGTGTTATTATCATGCATGCATGCTTCTATTAATGCGCTGGCTTTTATAGACTGTTTTTGATGCTTGGAATCAGTATTTCTTTAATCAGCTTCATGAGCAACAAGCATGCAACTCGTTTTGCACTTCTAGTTCTGTATATATAAAAAAATCAAAATTGCTGCATCGATCGATAACTTTTCCAGTTGTGATCACATGAAAATAACTTGGACGATATATTTGGCAGTTGTGATCACATGAAAATATCATCTTGGTCTCTAAATAAAGATACATATTTAAGAACTGAAAGATTCCCAACATTAAAAATTATAGTTATTTCATTTATTTACTAGTAGTTTGTGAAGTTGATGGCAACGGAGTGTAGTCTTAGATGTAAATGTTGCCTCCTTGTCCAATCCAATACATCACTTAAACAAAAAAAAAGATCAGATGTAAAAGTTACTACTCCGATTTTAAAATTTAGCCAAAAAAAAAATCAAACAAAATTGATGTATTCCTCACACCAAATTAAAAAAAATGCTTGTCACACACACAAAAAAATTGATTTAACTGGTTCAAAATGTAAATCAAATACATCAATTTTATTTTATTTTAGTTCTTTTATTTTTTGACAAATGGTTTGATGTTTGTTTAAGACCTAAGTATGTCTTGATAAGAATATACAAGCTCTAGTATGAGTTGATTTCTATCATATATTTTCTTACGTTAAACTTTGGCATTATTGAACGTTTGATATGACATGTTAACCTATTTAAAAGCTTATTTGAAATTAACGCCTTTTTTAATGACAATTACACACACAAATAAATTTAAAAAAGGAGAAAACTCCAAAGAGAGTATGTACTAATACAAATAGTGTGTACAAGAAGTACTCAGGTCAATCCAAAAACAAAACAAGCATAACCTCCCACAACAAAATAAAAGACAAACCAAACCAACATTAGAAAACCATGCCATCTAACCTCCTACCAAGAACACCCAATCAAAGCCAAACAAGAGGAAGGCGATGAACATAACCCATAAGTCAACCAACCCCTAAATAAAACCACCGCACATGACACTATTGGTGCAAACCGCTCATAAAAAGAATACATGTGATCAGAATGATTTAAATTAATGTCTTTCAATAGACTAACAAGCTAATAAAAATTTGAGATTAAGTTTATTTTTTATCCTACACAAACTTTTAGAGATTCTTGACTTAAATCTCATCATATTTAAATTCTATTTTATAATAAAACTCTCAAATGTGTCAAAACTAATTACAAAGTTGTTTGTGATCTTAACCTAACAGTGATAAATTTGCAATTACGATATATTGGATTTGTGATGCCTTATATACCTTTAAACATAGACTCACACACCCTAAATGTAAATGGATTGAAGTGAGGAATCTTGTGTCTTTGCAAATAAGATAGAATATTTACATGCTAAAAATGAATATGGACAAGTATATTAACTCTGGCCCGTTTGGTGCACAGGATAATAAGACATGATATGATAACACTATCATATCCTACTTAAATCCGTTGTTTGGTGCATCAGTAGGAAAGGATAAAATAAACCTACTAATTATCCTATCCTATCCACTCTTTGTTATATCCTTAGTTTTTGGTGGGTTAGCAACCTGATAGCATAAGCCTATCACATGCGTATTTTCTATTCATCAAAGAACCTCCTTCGACCCCCACTCTCCTCCTATTTTTACCTTCTACATTTTCAGGTTTTTTCCTTGCTGTGCGGTTTCAATTTGTTTCCGATTCTCTTCCTCTTCTTGTTCCCAAATCCCAATCGATTTCAATTCGTTTGTATTTCTTGTGCTTCTTAATTTTTGTTTCCAATTGGTGCTTCTTAATTTTTGTTTCCAATTGATTCAGTTGATCTCAATCGATTCAATTAGCTTGCTTCCTCTTCTTGATTTCAATTGATTAGTCTTCTTCCTCTTCAATTATTTTCTTACTATTTTCTATGAAGCCCATTCTATGATTTATTTCAATGTTACAGATAAATCTGTATTGGTTAAAAATTAATTTTTTATTTTAAAAAATATATGTATTTGTTTCACAAGAATGATTGTCATTTATATATAATATATTGTATTTTTTTTACAAATATATACTGTATTTCTTATCACGTCAATAACAAATGTGCACCAAATATATGATAGAATAAAATAATGTTATCTCTTTCTTATCATGTGAATCCCAAACTTAACATATGATAAGTGTCTATCATGTTATTATCCTATCATATCCTTATCCAACTTCTAATCATATCATGTCTCCATCCTATCATGCGCACCAAACGGTCCCTTAGGATTGTAAGTGCATGCTTACTAAATTACTACTATAGTGAGTTTTTCAAAATCACGATTAAGATGATTAATTGTACAAAACATCATTACTGAAAAATCACACAATGTAGTTATGGCAAACTCAGTGACATTGAACATGATTACATGAATCTTGTAGGAACCAGAACTAATACCTTTGTTTAGGTGGCATTTAGGGACAAGTGAATAAATTTGGGTACCATACTTAAATGTAGTTTTTAACCATTGATATGTAGTATGTAATAATTAAATGGTGAATATCTAAGAAAGGGTACTTCCTTAATGAGTATGGTTTATATTGTAGGTATTTGTAAAGAGAGTCTCCAGCAAAAAAGCAATTGCATATTGTAGGTATATGATGATAAATTTGGCAAGTGCACATCAAACCGTAGCATATAATAAAGTGATAATTTATCGTCTCCACAAGAATAGTCGTCTATGCAATTTACTAAACTTATTTTAAATCCACTCTATCTTCTTTGTTGGATAAACAGTGTTTCTACATTAGTTATGACCTACACTTAATAGGCGATGATTCTGATATGAGACAGTGATGAATCAGTAGGATGCTCTAATATTTGTGCCTAAACAAATTGTAAACTCTAAACCTTAAATTTAACTTATAATACCAAGAAACTGCAACTCCTTTATATTGAATGAGTTATTGATTTAGTTAATTTTTTTTTCCCTCTTTCGAACTAGGTTGCTGTTCTAACAATTGTATCTCCAATTTGGTTCATAAACTATTAGGTTATTAAACTATTCCTCATCCAATTATTTTGTCCCTCTTTAAAAATAAAAGCTTATGACTAAAATAAACAAACTCAATTTCTAATTTATTAATTATTTTTTATTTCAATTAAATGCCATGTGAAACAATTCTGCTGAGTCATTATGTGTCACATCATCAAAAAACGGACTCTAGGGCTTTATTTTGCAACGACATATTCCAATTTTTTTACATGGACCAAAACTCAAATTCGTTATATTTGCAAGGACCTTTTACATATTTTAGCCTTAATTAAACTATTTGGATGTCCTTTTTTTAAAAAAATTGTTTGGATGTCCGTTTTTTAAGAACTGTTTAGATGTCTGTTAATGGTCCATAAACTATGAACGTACATTAATATAATCCATAAACTATCATAAAAAAACAACTATTTAGTATCTCAACTTTTCAAAAATATTTTTTGGTTTAAATGTGTGTTTAGTCCCTCCACTTTCATCTAATTTTGGCTTTGGTCCCTGCACTTTTTTTTTTGGCATCGGTCCCTGCACTTTATAAAACTTTTGGCATTAGTCCTTATGTTAAGTATCTGTTAAAAAAAAAAAAACTAACGGTGTGCCACGTGGACCAATCATGGCATGCTATGTGGCACACTAAAAGACAAAAAAATCCAACTTTTTAACTTAAAAATATCATTAGTCCATGCACTTTCAATATTTTTTTTATATTAGTACATGCACTTTGGTATTGGTCCTTGAATTTTTTTATTTTTTTTAAAAAACATTCAATGAAATTATTATGTTTTATTATTGTTTTGTTCATTATTTTTATTGGAATAATCATCAAGAAAATAAAATCAAAAAAATCTTTTTAAAAAAATTGATTAAATAAAAGATCAATAAAAGATTTTTTTTGATTTGATTTTTACTTATACCTTTTACTTAATAAAACAGCAAAATATCTTACTTATACCTTTTATTTTATTTGACAGTAAATATCTTAGCTTGTTTTTTTAAAGGGAAATAAATATCTTACTTATCTCTACTACTTTTATATAATAAATAAACTTTTTTAGAGTAAAATTTGTAGTAATTCCAATGTGGATCATTCTAATGAATTTTTTTTATACCAAAAATGATCAAGTTTTATCACTGACTAACTAAATCAAATTATATTATAATCTTCTATCATAAATCATATTTCAAACCTCATATGACGATGCAACGATCCTTGCTCATGTGACACAGTACTCGAGCTATACAGTGCATTGCTTTTGGACAATGACTTAACATTCGCACTTAAACGTATTTGATCCATGTTATAGAGATTCAACAAATTATATGATGGTTGTCAATGTCTTACGCACCTCTCTCATTTGTTTATGTTGGTTCATGTCATAGAAATCCTATTTTTTTAAGTAAAATATATTATTGGAGTACAAATTGTGTTAACAACATTTATATTTATTAAACTTACTTATTCGTGACCGGTAAGCAAAATATAATGTTATACAATTGTTATTTTTCAAGTTAAGTTTTATTAAACTTTCTTATTTTTTTAAAAAGATTTTTCTGATTTTTTTTTATGATTATTCTCAATAAAAATGATGAACAAAACAATAATAAAACATAATAATTTCATTCAATGTTTTTTTAAAAATAAAAATAAAAATCAGGGATTAATACCAAAGTGCAGGGACTAATATAAACAAATGTTGAAAGTGCAGGACTAATGATATTTTTAAGTTAAAAAATAAAGAATAAAATAATAATTAAAAAGTTGATTTTTTATGTCTTTTAGTGTGCCACATGACATGCCATGATTGGTCCACGTGGCACACCGTTAGTTTTTTTTTTTTAACAGATACTTAACAGAAGGACTAATGCCAAAAGTTTTATAAAGTACAGAGACCAATGCCAAACAAAAAAAAGTGCAGAAACCAAAATCAAAGTTGAGTAAAAGTGCAGGGACTGAGCACACGTTTAAACCATGTTTTTTTTAGGGAACTTTTCAAAAAATTTGTTTGTAGAATAACGAACAAATGTCAGTCCAATAAAGAAGTTTTAAGCATGTCAAATGAGAATGATTCGTGACATCTTTTATTGGGAGGATGAATATGAAAGCTACATGATAAATATTAATATGGGCATGAAAAATAAAGTTTTTGAATAAAGACTGAATTATTGGTTTTTTAGTGATAGTTTTGGGTCTCGGAAAAAAATGATAGTGCTGGGAATATATTGATGTAATTCCATAGTTTATGAACTATCAAATGAACAACCCTTAAAAAAAAACTATCAAATGAACCAAAAATCATTTTTGGTAATTGATTATTATTTTTTAAATGTGAGTTTCTTTTCAAAAAACAAGTACAATTACTACTACTTAAAAAAAAAACAAATACAATATATAGTTTCTACTTGCTTTTTTTTTAAAAAATTTGCACGACTCTCTTCTAACTTAACCAAAGTCAACCTAGGTCTTGAGTTCAAATTCAATTTTAAGCATGCAGCAAAGTTAAAACTCTTATGAGAAGTTTGCCGTCTATTTAAATTCCACAAGACTCGAGGGATTAATATCCTCAAGTTACGCCGAGAGATACACGAACAAAAAAAATCTCTAAAATATAATTTTTGGTTACAACTACCTTGTTCATAACAAAGGTGTATGAAGTGGTTTTGATTGATTTTTTTTAGCGTAAACTAAGTATCTTTCGCGGCATAAAAATCAATGATTAGTGAGATTAAATCCTATATATTAACAAATAAAAATTTGAGTTTTTTGTCAACTTAACTCACTTAATAAAAGATATCGTATAATAGATGAAGAGTCGGGATTGGAATCTCCATGCCTAAATTATTCACCTTTACGATGGAACTATGACTTGACCAAATTTTTTTAAAGTTTTTTAAGAACTTATGAAAAAAACTTCGTAAAAGAGTGTTACTATTAGTCGAAGAAGGCGAAGATGGCTGGTGCAGCTTCATCTCTGCGACTCACACTGCTTCCATTGCTGAGAAAATCTCCATACACAAATAGTACACCCATTACTGGGAACAGAAGAAGTTGGGAATGTTTTCGTTACTGCTCATTTTCATCTACTCCACAATCATATTCATGGCAACCATTTCGTAAGAAAAAGGTTGTTATGCGTATTGCTTACACCGGCACCAATTACCGTGGTCTCCAAATGCAACGTGATCAAAATTCACTCTCCAGTATGCTATGCTTCTCTCTCCTTTATTCTTTCTTTTGTTCTTACAACTATGCCGCTGTGTCTGGTGTCCAACACGTGTCGGCGTCTGAGCTACATTCAATGACTTTTATTTTTCTAAATGATTAGATATTAGTGTTGTGTCTGGTGCACGTGTGCTTGTGTAAGTGTCTCATTGGCAGTGTTTGCTGCATTATATATATGGGATCAAGAAGAAAAAACAAAATCTGTTAGGAGAGTGGTTTTGGAGTCTATAAGGTGTTTGTTAAAATGCACTTGAAAATTATTTGAAAAATAAAATCAGAATTTTCTTTGAAAATTTAGTAGAAGTCTGTTTTAACTTCAAAATATTTCACTACAAGTGACTGGTAAATAAAATTAACTAGAAAAGTTGAAAAAGATCACATACTGAGTGGATGGATCCAGCATAACCGGTTCAAGGTTTTAAAGTCGATTTGAAATTGTAGAACTAAGTATAAGTGACAAGTGTGTATGCGCGCGCGCGCTGTGTTTGGAAAATCAAAATGTCACAGTAACATGCGCTTTGAGTCAAAACTCCACCTTGGAGTGTTGATTGATCCCATGGTCGGACATGTACAAAAGCAGCACCTATATATATGAGCTATGATCTGTTAACATTAAATATCAAATTTGACATATTTACATGTTCAACAGTTTTTTTTGTAAATGTGAATTTAAGCAATGTTCTTATTAAGTAGGGTATGAATCATATAATTCAATGAATAGTGTTTGTTTTGCTGGTGTAACTATAATGTAGAGTATAAATATGGTTCAATTTGCTTGTTATTTTAGATGGACTGCTAAATTATTATGATTTCAAAATTTTAGCTGTTGAGAAAGAACTAGAAAGTGCGATATTCAAAGCTGGCGGCATCCGTGAGAGTAATTTAGGGGATCTGGAGAAAATTGGATGGGCCAGAAGTAGCCGAACTGACAAAGGAGTAATTCATGATTATATTGTTTTAGTTTATCTTGCTTTGTGTTCTGTTTTTGGTACATATACAGCCAGGTTATGATTACTTGTTTCACCCTGTTGCATGTATATCAGGTTCACTCTCTTGCAACAATGATAGCATTTAAAATGGAAATCCCAGAAAACTCTTGGAATGAAGACCCTTATGGCTTTGCCCTTGCAAATTATGTTAATTCTTATCTTCCTTGTGATATCAAAGTTATGAGCATTTTGCCTGCACAAAGGTATGGCTTGAAACCAAGTTCATTTGTTCACTATTCATAAATATAATCTCTGAAATGTCATGTTTAGAGTGAATTTTTATTTTTTTATAATTGATCAATTATCGTCTATTTATTTAGATTTTTAGATCTGGTTTGCATATTCTTATTGATAGACTTCTGAATTTTCTGCTACTCTTTCGTTGTGTTCTGTACTTGTTTTGATTTCGTCTCTCGAGCAGAAGCTTTGATCCCAGAAAGGAATGTGTTTTGCGGAAATATTCATACCTACTTCCTGCTGAAATTATTGGTATTCAAAGCCACTCTAGCAATGATGAAATTGATCACCACCTATCAGAGTTCAATGATATCATCAAAGAATTTGAGGTGCAGTAACTGATATTCAGATCTCATATTTTTCACATTATCTTATTTCCTTGTGAAATCTCTATATATTTTGGTTCAAAATTACGTAATTTTGTATTATTATTAAACTTCATTACAAAAACTTTTTCCTGATGTAAATTAATTAATTTCTGATAGTTGATAAATGTATTCGTGTATGTATCACGCGGTTTTAAAATTTAGATGGACCTACAAGTCAATATAAAAGCATACCACATAAACTAGTGGCCTGTTTGGATTAACTTATTTGAGCTTATCTACTAGCATAAACACTTATGAGACTATTTGGAAGAGCTTACGGGAACAACTTGTGTCATGTCCATAAGTTGTTTTAAGCCTTTTTCCATAAGGTCTCCAAGATAGTTTATGAAAAAGGCTTATATGAAAACAATTTTTCTTTGTTTTATCTTTTGTTGTAGAAATTATGCATACATAAGTACTTAAATGATAAGAATTTATGTTATAAGCGCTTAATTAAGTCATTTATCCAAAATGAGTTTTAGTAAATGTATTAGTTGGTGCCTAGATACAGGAAGATTGATTACATATTTCTTGGGCTTGAAGCATGCTAGAAATTTTGGATATAAGACTAAAATTAGGCATAGGTTTTCGGATATATCATATTCTTTCTCTGCTGTTTATGGACTGGCTAGCTGGAGCATATTGGCATTCTTGAATGATGATGTTAGATGTAATTTCCTTTCATAGGGGGGACATCCTTTCCATAATTATACATCTAGGTCGAGGTACAGAAGACATATTCCTCGTCGACCCTCACATTCAAAGCGTGGTGAGATTTTATCAGCCTACAATTCAGAACATGAGGATAGTGACGAGGAAGAGAATTTTAAAATTGATGAAGCTCTTACAGAAAACATAGTGTGCCAAAACCAAAAGTCTTCAGGAACTTTTGATTCTTGTGAACCTGTCATTGAGACTGTTAATAAAGGAAATTTACATGATCAAAGTTCTAGTTCGGTTGTTCGAGCAAAATGGTTATATGAACCTGATGAAGCAGACAGATTAAATGCTTCCCATTTCAGAAGAGTTTTTAGGTGTTCTTGTGGAAAGCTTGAAAAATCAATGGGACATAGTTACATAGAGATCTACATTGAGGGAGAGTCCTTCATGTTGCATCAGGTATCTTCCATAAATATTTCTTCTGGAGATGAATTAAATTAGTTAAATGTGTTTTTTTTTTCCTTGTTTCACAAGCATCATGATATGTCATTTTATACTCTTACTAGATAAGAAAAATGGTTGCAACAGCCGTGGCAGTAAAGCGCAAATTACTTCCAAGAGATATCATAACACTCTCATTGTCAAAGTTCTCACGAATCATTCTACCTCTTGCACCATCAGAAGTTCTATTATTAAGAGGAAACAGCTTCTCAATGAGAACTAAGCCAGGAAATGTAACAAGACCTGAAATGCAGACAATAGTTGAATCAGACGAAATAAATAAGGTTGTTGGTGATTTTTATACATCAGTTATGTTACCTCAAGTTTCTAAGTTTTTGGATCCTTCAAGAGTTCCTTGGGAGGAATGGATCGAGAAACTGGATGCTCACACAAGTATACCAAATGATCAGTTGGATGAGGTCAGGAAGGCTAGGAACTTGTGGAAATAAAATTTTGATGGTGTAATGAGTTCTCATCTTTGACAAGTGTGTGAAGGAAAAAAGGCCAAGATTTCTCTTCTTACCCTTTCATTTGTATCTTTTGAATTTGGTCTCGTAAGATACTTTAATTAAAGCTTCCATTGGCTAAGGATAATCTTTCCATAGTTAGAGACGGGATGCCTCTTACTTTGATACAGCCAATCATCTACCCTCAGAAATTGATTTATACTTTCATGTATAGTTTGTAGCATCTGATTGTAGTAACAAGAGCTATAAGAAATTATGCAGGCCTTTTATTTTGATTTTGTTACCTTATATTGATACTGTGATGATGTGTATTATCGAGACATGTAACGTAAGAGCCATTATTCTGCTGTAACTGGCTTATTGTTTTAGTTCCTTATTAAATATTTAACTTTTTCATTCTAATCCCTGTAAACTGTAACTTCTTTTATTGTAGTTCCTGTAATAAAAACCAGTGAGTAAACACATAACTACATTCTTAGCTCAATATCAAGTAACAAAGAACTCGTTTTAAGGCACACAAAATATGTTTAGTAAAATCCCAATTTTGTCAAGTTCGTTCATTATCTCCAATTTAGTTTCAAAAACTGAAGATTTAATCAAGTTAGTCCATACTACCGTTGGTGATGCTAGCATGGAGATAAAACTTCTCTAAAGCGAGAAATCCACTTTAAAGAGTAAAGTGAGTAATATGACCTGTTGATAAACAAATGAACGATTAATATTATATGCACATGCATAACAAATTATGAGTGCCGTTGATTTTTTCTCTTTAGTAACTTCACTTTAGAGGAGCTCATGTGGCCTTGACGGCAAATAATGCAATTTGATGACCAAATTGATACCCCTTCCTATCTTCAACTCTTATATTTAGAAACCTCTAAATTATATACACTTATTCAACACCATATTTTATTTGTATCTCTTTCTACCTATCACATCATTAACATATCACATATATCATATCACTTTTTCTATTTATTTCTTTCTCATTGTCATTAAGACGATTGAGTGTCTATCAAACATTTTTCTTCGACCTTTTCTCCCCATCTCATTATCACTTTGAGAACCACCATTTCCCAAATAACCAAGGCCAACCTCAATTTGAAACCCAATCAATAAGACAACTTGTTACCCATGTTCAATTTCATGACCTTTATCTGCAGGATGAAACAAAAATTTGTGTTAAATATATTTTTCATCATCTAAAAGTTCATAAAATCTGGTTTTGAGAAAGCCAAATGTGTTTATAAAGACTTAAAATTGATTTTGGTATGTTTGAAGTAACCCCTAAAATGTAATTTTGTCTCCATCTATAAATTGTAAAAAAATTCATGGAATTGTTATTTCTAAAGATGTAATTTTTTTTTACCCCATCCATTATAATCAAAGCACACTATAAAGTCACTTGTATGAGTTAGTTTTTAAATATCTATATAATATGATTTTATTAGATGCATGTGTAAAAAAATTAATAGAAACGTTACATAATATATGTAGATTGATGTTCAAAGCCCAAACATGCTTCACATTCAACGTGTGACGACACAAGCCTATACGACAAAATAAATTAAGCTATTGAAATTAAATCTAATTTATAATTTAAATTAAATCTCTTTTACTCTCATTTCCATCATCATCATATTTTGAAAGAGATAAACAAAACAGATATGCAATTCCCACTCTTCCAAACTCGAAACCCTAACCTTCTATTTCATCTTCTCCCTTCAAAAACACTCTTCAAATGCTTCTGTTCTTCTTCCGCCACCGACTCACTTCCTTCTATCCCCCCTGAGAAATGGGTACCTTTTCTCAAGAAAAAGGTTGTTATGAGAGTTGGATACATTGGAACTGATTTTAGAGGTTTTTCTTTCTTTCTTTCTTTCTTTCTTTGGTTTTTCTTTTTGTTGTTGAGATTTTTCGCTAATTCGTGTTTGTGAATTTATTTGCAGGTCTGCAAATTCAACGGGATGACCACAAATTATCCAGTAAGACCATTTATTGAGAGTAAACTTTTATCATTTGACGGTGTAAAACTTTTTTACACGGGCATCCAATCAAATCATGCCAAATAGATATTTTAGGGACTAACTTTAAAAAGTGGCATTATAAAGTGATTTTATTGTATGAATGTGTAAACAAGTTTTACACCAAATTCCAGTTTCAATTTTCATGTTCTATGTTTTTAAATTTGTAAAAAAGAATTGAATTATTAAGGGCGAATTTGTATAGATTATTATCTATGAGAATGCATTCTTTGTGTAAAACTTTTTACACTGTCAACCAACAATAAACCACTGTTTGTATGACGAAAGCCAAACTTTTTTGTAACTATTAAGGGTTGTGATTGACTGAGAGTGTAGAAAAAATCTTTACATTGTAAAAGCATATGAATTAAATCCTTATCTAGTTGATAATGGTAAAAAGATCACCGGGTTGAGTTTTAGTTGGTAAATGGGATTCAATTTTTCGAAAGATGAAAATGAGTATATCTCTCTTGTACCATACCGTTGAATATTTGTACGAGACTATGTGTACTTTTTGGGCAAATTGAATTGACTAATGTTTGAAATTTGGATTCACCTAATTGAAATTTTATTGAGTTTGTTATTCCAGTTTATTGAGTTTTTTTTTTTTCTTCATATGAACAAAGTTTAATGTAAACATTTGCCAATCACCAGAAATTAAATTAGCCTACCTGGTTTGAATGGAATGTTGCTAAAGCATTTGAATTTTGACATGATGTAGCTATTGAGAAAGAACTTGAAACTGCTATTTTCAAGGTCGGTGGCATCCGTGACAGTAACTATGGTGATCTGGATAAGATTAATTGGGGCCGAAGTAGCAGAACCGATAAAGGAGTAAGTGGTCGGCCTTCTTGTTATCCCCTAAGTTATGTATTTCATAAGTTTGTTGTTATTCTGTTTCTTAGAGTCATAATTTCTTTCTGCTTTTATGATGTTCTTGCGCTAGGTCCATTCTCTGTCAACAATGATATCTTTTAAGATGGAAATCCCTGAGAATGCATGGAAAGGAGATGATTATGGCATTGAAATGGCAAACCACATTAATTCTTATCTTCCTAAAAGTATCAGAGTTTTTAGTGTACTGCCTTCAACAAAGTAAGACTATTAGTCATTTGTTGATTGTTTAAAATGTTGAATGTTTGGTTTTTGATTTTGTTCGATAACAATTTAGTTATCCATATCGTAATTATCTAGTGGCAGTACATGCATGTGCTTCTATAAATTACTTAAGTGCTTTTTTTCTTCATCTCATTATTTGTATATACTATATACTTGTTATTGCACACTTTTTGATATTGAGTGTTACTGTAACATTTGTAACGATATTGAGCATTACCGCAACATTTGTAATGATATTGAGCGGTACCACAACATTTATAACTAGTAGGACAATGAAAACATAGGCAAATCAAATATTTTTTATTTTTTTTTGAATTGGGGAAGGGAGAAATTTTTATTAATTCAAGTGGCACTAATGGCCATTTTACAAGGCTAAAGCTCTTATCACCGAGCTTGCCAAATCAATCAATCAAGAATATTTTGACAGAAACTAAAGCCTTTTTCCCTATGTGAGGATAGACAGATCTGTGGAACTACACTCACAAAGGCATGCATAAAAAACACCCTTTTTTATTTGGAGTATTGATCATGTGATTTTTCAAGTAATTAAAAAATTAACTGTGTTCTTTTAGTAACGATGATTTCTCACTCATATATCTAACTTGATAGTTTTGGCTTATTTTAGAAGATTCGATCCTAGGAAAGAGTGCAGTATGCGGAAATACTCTTACCTCCTCCCTGCTGATATAATAGGAGTCCAGAGTCATTTTAGTGAGGATGAAACAGACTTTCACATTTCTGAGTTCAACAGTATACTTGGTGCTTTTGAGGTATACTTTTTCATTTGTATTTTCTTTCGTTCGTGTTGCAGATTTATCTGTTTCGTAATATACTGAATAAATTAAATTTAGTTACAGTTATGATAAACCTTAATTAAGATATCGATCTCTTCTTACATTGGAACATTTTGTGGCGTTTTTTGTTGTTGTAGGGAGATCATCCTTTCCATAATTATACTGTCCGGTCTGTATACAGGAAAAAACACCATGCAAGGAAATCACCAGGAAATGGCGGCATGTCAAACATGACAGGATCATCTAGTTTGGTATCAGCTTGTGATTCAGAGAATGAGAAAAGTGATACTGATGATTCTATGAGTGGTGATGGGGAACAGAGCCACAAGTCTCAAGAGTGTAGTGAATCCAATAGTTTGAAAGCAAGATGGTTGCGCGAACCGAATGAGGCAGATAGATTAAATGCTTCTCATTTCAGAAAGATTTTACGTTGTTCTTGTGGAAAGTTGGAGACACTACTTGGATATAATTATATCGAGATCGATGTATGGGGGGATTCCTTCATGTTACATCAAGTAAGTCATAATTATATCGAGAGTTTAATTTTAATAGCCCTTTTTTTAATTCCTGAGAGTTTGATTTTAATATCCTGTTAATGTAACACTTCTGTGCATAACCATCTACTAATGTTTTGTCACATAATTAATAAAATGTTTGACTATAATAACAACTATACATAGGACTGACTAAGATGTCAAATTCTTATAATGATGCGGAACATGATTGAATGATAATGCAGAGAATTCTAAATTAGCAGGGAGGGATGAAACTAAGCCCGACTTTTAACTTCTTTCTTGATTATCATTTTTTAAAACTTGTTTTATGATATTGTATATTGATTTTATGAACAGAATATTTGTGGAAAAATTTCAATATAGGCATCTTGTATTCTCAGTGTTATTTGATTTAGAGAAACACACACAGACACAAGATTCTTTGACTTGAAAGGTATCAATTACTCCCTCTACCTTACATTATTTCTTTAATGCCAAAAGAAATGTCAACAATATACAATATAGATATGTGGTTACGCTAAACTAATTAAAATATTGTAACTTACATTATATTAGTATTGATGGGACAACTCTCTGTGTATTAGATCCCTAAAGCATTCAGTTGCTCATTATATAAACTTCAGTAAATACGTGTTTTTTGTTGTGCTTCTATGTACAATTGAGATAATTGAACATTATTAATTCTTTAGTTCTACCAGTTGAATGAACATTTACTGAATGACTCATCAGATACGCAAGATGGTTGGTACTGCTGTGGCTGTAAAGCGCAACTTAATTCCAAAGGACATCTTTTTATTGTCACTCATCAAGTTTTCCCGAATCGTCCTCCCAATTGCCCCTCCAGAAGTCTTGATTTTGAGAGGAAATGCTTTCAGAATGTGGTCAAGTGGTGGAAGCGACACAAGGCCTGAAATGGTGTCCATGGTGGAATCAGAACAAATTCTTAAATCTGTCGATGAGTTCTACACATCTGTTATGATGCCTGAATTGTCAAAGTTCCTAGACTCATCAAAGTCTCCTTGGGTGGACTGGGTTGAGAAATTGGATAAGCATTCATGCATTCCAGATGATCAATTAGAGGAAGTTAGAGAGGATTGGAGGACATGGAAGGAAAATTTCAAGGTAAAACCGGCATCTGATGCTTAGTACATGTATTCTGTTGTGAAGGTACTGATCATATTCAACTGATTTTTTGAATAATTTTTGAATTATTTTCTGATCCATGATTTTACGATCAATCACACATAATAATGGGTTCACATGAGTTTATTATAAATTTTGGAAACTTCTGCAACTGCAACTCAGGGCACATGAGCCGCATTTGAGTGCATTCTTCTCAATATCAAAAGACAGCGGCACAACTATAATAGTTACTTGTGTGACTGCTATTTAAAGCCTTGATTATTATTATTATTATTACAAATAAAAGTCCCTAATGAAACAAATAAATTAAATTAAAACCACAGATATGAATGATCACAGTGTTGATTCATTCTTATTCATTTCTCAACTGAGGATGATAACAATTGGCTAGATTTCATCATGGATAAATCTCAATGACAGACCTTAAACCCAATACTGGAGTTATCTTGTAGTCATTGAACCCTGCAGAGGAAATCAACTTAACCCATTCTTTCTTTGTTCTCTCTTTTCCGGTGGCCAAGACCATCATGAGCATGTCAAAGAAGAGTTGTGTTTCAGCCGAGTCATTGTTTCCCTTCTCCACCACCATGTCTATGATAATCACCTTTCCTTCTTTACCTTTCTTCGCTATTGCATCCTTACAATTCTTTAATATCTTTACACATTCCTCATCATTCCAATCATGCAATATCCACTGCATCATTCAATGTATAAAGGATTACAATTATTAAAAGGAAATTAACAGTCTTATAGAACGAATACGTTTTTGCACATACATCGATCAACAAATATGCTTATTAGTAGAAACATATTTTTATAGAGTAAATAGGCAATTACCCCAATGAAATTGTAAGTTTCGTAACAAAACTTCAATTACCTTCCTGAAATTGAACAACGTTAATTAATTTACCACCTCTGTCAAATTCTTCTGTTAGTCAACATAACGTTTTGCACTTATGTGCAAAATGCCTCTCGAACAAATTATAAGAGGGTAATTGCCTATTTACTCAATTTTTATACCACAACAAATTATAACTGGCCATCGATCTAATACTCAAATAGTTTTTCTGTATGTAAACGTTAGTTGTAAATATGTGTTATTAGTAGCCACAATTTGAATTCTAAACCACTTTTTCAAACTGTTTTAGGTGTTTAAACTCAATCACTTGAACTATTACTCATATTTTAGGTGTTTAAACTCAATCACTTGAACTATTACTCATATTTTAGACCGGGAAAACTCAGATAAAGGACATAACGCCCTTCGTAAGGGCCTAAATAGTGATAAACGCCCTTCCTAAGGGCCGAAATAGCCTAAGACGGTTTCTACATAGGAACCGTCAATAATACATTCTAGAAGCAGCTAGAAACCTGGATACTTATCCGATTCCAAGTAACTTAACGCCTAAGCTAGCGGATTATACGGGCCCATTTACGACTATAAATATTAACCTTGAGAGCATTCTCAAGGCATGACCTAAACAGATTAACCTTAGTCTGATAATCATACTCACTGCAAGTGCCATTAAAAAAAAAAACTCATTGGAAAGTACATATTTAATTGGTAAAGATGCACGATGTTTGATACTAGTTTCTAACACCTAAAAGTAGGGGTGAGCACAAAATCCAAACCCGCCCACCAACCGATATATCCGAGTCATCCACGGGTCCATCGGGCGGGTTAAAACGGGTCCATCGGGCGGGTTAAAACGGGTCTCGGGTGAAGAAATGCTAAAAAATAGGGTATGTGTGGGTTTTGACGGTCGGGTCCGGTTTTTACAAATCCAAAACCGTGTAAACCAAACTCGACCGTCCTATAAGAAAATTTACTCCACAAAGCTCAATCCATTATACATATCACCCTCAAATATATATAATTCCTCATCTCTTCTTGTTAAAATTTTTTACAACGTGATATTTTAATGATTGCTATGATATATTGATCTATGACCTTTTTCTTTTTTAATTTATTGATGAAAGTCTCATTAAAAATATACAAATAAATTTGAGATGAATAAAAAAATATTGGAGAAATAACCGAATCAACCCACCCGATCAAACCGAGACCCGTCCAAACCGAAATCCGCACAAACCATATTAATTTGTGGGCGGAATTGGATCTTTAAATTGGATGGTCGGTTTCATACATCTTATCGAGTTCGGGCCCGAACCCACCCGAATCCGACTGTTGCTCTACCCTACCTAAAAGCCACTAAGAAAACCTAATGTTGTCTATACATTATATAATTCGACATAATCGTTTTGGATATTGGAACATTGTGGCGCGGTCCTCAATCCCAACATGTGGAAGCTTCATTCAATTTCAAACATTTTGGGATATTTGCCAAGTACCTTTTTGATGTACATTTATTTACTCTTAATGGAAAAGACTAGATACAATTTTTCTCTCTAAAGTTAGAAGTATATCTAAAATCTCCAAACTCTTAGAAATACCTTTACATAATTTTTTTTTGGTTACAAATACCTGTTACATTTGACATTTATAATCAATCAAATTTTTAGTTCTCTCAATACTACTTCTCTTCCTCATGCTAATCTATGTTGAAATTAAGTGAGATTATAAGATAATACTAAGGTGTTGAAAATAAATGCACATAAATCAAACAATGGAATAATTCAAAATGAATTAACCCAACAACATAGAAAACTTTACCTTCAACAAAATGGCATCAGCTGGAGGAATTCTCTTAAACATGTCTCCACTAACATAGTTTAAGTTATCTCCTCCTTGCAAGCCATCAACAACATGTGGAAGATCAAACACAGTGCACTCTAATTGTGGGAATGATTTGGCAAGAGCCTTTGCCATGGTCCCTGTGCCTCCTCCAACATCAACCAATGATTCCAACCCATTGAACACTCCACCACACTTCTCAATTACCACACTTGTGACCAATCGAGCATCACTCGCCATTGCATCATTGAATAAGTTGTTAAATTTAGGCTCACGCGCCGCATAATCCCATATTAACATCCCATGTGTAGTTTCAAATGTTGTAGGATCATCCGTTTTTAACCAACTGGACAATTCATGCCATGGGTTTGCCAAAATTGGATGTAGTATGGCTTGCAAAAACGGTGTCACACTCATGGGGTGATCCTTAAGCAAGAGTATAGATTCATCGGTTAGCACATACTCAATTTCTAGCTCATTCTCAGTAACATTGTGTTCATAGAAGAAGCCAGATTGAGTCATGATTCGCATTAAGCGATAGATACAGGATTTTTTTGATGGGTGGATTGGTAGTGAAGAAATGAGTTTTGAAAGTGGCATGGGTTTGCCATAGTTGTGTATAATATCAGGTATTCCTAAGTCAACTACACACTTAAGTGACATGGAATTTATGAAGTTGCAAATATGATTCCATATGTGGCTTTGAGCTTTAAGCAAAGTGGAAGAATTGTGAGATTCCATTCTATATACGTTAGCAAAGATTTAAATTATGGAACCTCTCTTCATTTTGGCCTCTACTTATAAGGCTAGTTGGTTAGTAATAATCAACACTTCTAAAACGCGACTATGTAACGGGCAAAACTTAATTACCTACCATTTTTTGGGAAACCCCTAATAATAATATGGACCCCAATTTCATTTCTAGGAAGTAACATATTGTAACCAAGTAACATATTGAGATGCACTAATGATCCTTTAAAATTGAGGTCCATATTGTGTATGTATTAAATACTATTAAAAAAATTATTTTAAACTTTAATTTAATTGAAAAAGTTTAATCAATGTGACAAGTTATAACCGCTAAACAACACTTAAAAATTTGTTCTTTTAAAAACAAACACTAAAAGGGTAACCTTGGCGCAACTTTAAAGTTGTTGTCATGTGATCGAAATGTCATAGGTTCAAGTTCTGAAAACAACATCTCGTATAAAAAAATAGGATAAAGCTGCATACAATACACCAAATAGTGAGATCCCTTCCTAGACCAAACTTTAGTGCATCGGGTTGCCCTTTGTTACACTTAGCAGCTACCAGCAACTGTACGTTACAGTATAGCAGCCATTATGTTGTTAGGGTGGCTCTATTTTCTTTGGAACAGGATTTTGTTGTACCTTATTCTAAAAAATGTCTTGAAGAGTTCAAAATCATGCTGGTTTCATTTTTTCTAATTTGTAAAAAGTAAATTAAGACATTTGCAACAAAAACCCAAATTAAGATTGTGCACTATAAGTCACTATGAAACTTTGATTTTTGTTGTTGTTGTAGTAATCCAGACTGTGGAGATTAATCAGTCTAACCTTGAGGGATCCCAACGAGCGACAAACTCTTTATAAGAGTGTGTTTGGATCGAGAAATGTTGAGGTAATGCAATTTTTTTTTTGAGGGAATTCAAATTCTTTTAGGTAAATTCCATTGTTTGTATGATAATTTGTGAGGATTTTAAAAATCATGAAAATTTATGAAGTATTTTGTCTGGATTAAATTTAGAGAATTTCAAATGTCACCTAAAAAGTAGGAATTTTAAATTTCTCCCTTCTTGCAAAATTTTCAAATGACACCAACAAATTTTAAAAAATTGCAAAATGACCCCTAATTTTTTCCAAAAATTACATAATTGGCCCCTCAATTTTTGAAATTTGAATATATACTGTTTGATTCGAACCCATGAATTTGATCATCTACCATAAAAGATCTATGATGATATTTTTGTGCATTTAAAATAATTTATATAATTTTTAAGACAAAGTTGGTGTTGCCATAAAAAATATATTATTTTTTTTTCTTGACAGAGTTGGTGTTTTCAGTTTACAGTAAAATCATTCTTAATTAAACCCAAAGAATAACTAACACTTAAAATTCTTAATTATGGGTTTAATTAAAAAGGAAAGCAAAAAAGAAATAAAACCCAAAGAAAAAAACTAATGACCACGAGAATAACTAACACCCATACTATCAGCATAAGAAGCAAGGAAAGCTCATATGGTGGATCAAGAATAGTTATGAAATTATTAGTAGACTTTGTTTCAAGTTTGGCTAAAAAGTCAACACACATATTGTCTATATGAGAGTGTGACAAAGTTGAAAAATTCAATCTTTATCCATGTACTTTCTTATAGTAATTATCTCATCCCCGTAGTGATGTGTGAATACATTTGGATGATGCACCGAATGAATAATATCCATGGAATTAGTGTAGTAAATGATATTTCATAAGCCTTCCTCCCAACAAATTCGAATCACGTGAAGCAAATTACCAAGATTTCCGCATGCAGATTCGAGTAACCAATATTAATTAGAGCCTTTGATAAAATAAAAAAGTGCAACACAATTTTTTTTTAATGCATTGTTAGTCAAAAAATCAAGCACAAAATGCCCAAAAAATGAGTTAGGTATCAATATTTAAAATTAATGGAAAATGGTTGTGTCGAGAATTCCGTGACGTTTAATTTTTTAAGTCTAATTAGACTCAAATCAGTATATTTTGATTAATTTTTATTTTTGACAAGTAGTCTAGTGGATAAAGCTTACACAATTTAATTGAGGAGAAGTGGGGTGTCCGGGGTTCGAACCGCGGCTCCTGCGTATAATATACAATATCCCTACCAGCTGAGTTAAGCTCATAGAGATTATTATTCTCATTTTTATTTAGAAGATATAAAAAAATATACTAATTAACTTTATTAATTGATTAATGACAAATATTTTTTCGATGAATGAATAGTACGTTGCAATGACTTCTTAAATGTCTTGTTTATAGATAAACGACTTGAATAAAATTGAAGTGTGAAAAAAATTAGTTGGTAGTTCTCTCCGTTTTATATCAAAGATATTAAAAAAACATTTGAACTACTTCTATAGTCACAAATATAATTTTTTTTTCTGATCCTATTGCCAAAAATATTTTTAAGTCTGACCCTCTTTGAAATTTTTTTCCAAAATGACCCACTTTTATTTTTGGGTTTTTTTTTTGTCGTTTTCTCCATTCCCGCCGTTTCAAATGGCGGGAATGAGCCTATGCCTGACACGTGTCCAACCGTCACAGGCTGACGTGATTGGACGTTTTTTTTAATTTTTTTTTTCCGTTCCCGCCGTTTGAAATGGCGGGACTGACTTTTTATTTTTATTTTTTCGTTTTTTTGGCACAATATATATATATATATATAATTAAAATAAAATAAATGATAAATAAAAAACATAATAAATATTAATTTATTTGAACAAATAATACATAACGTTATTAACTATCAGTTATTTGTACTCGGACAATTTCTCCTAATATGACCGGTATGCCGACACAACCCACACCGTCTCGGTGTCGGAGTCCTCTCTACCACCTCCTCATCCATTTTAGTCCTTATGCGGGTACTATTGGGTCGATTCTTTAGTCTTCGCATGTTTGGATTATGGCAAAGTACGGGACCGTCGTATGTGAGCCA
>Ga0315913_1001287_pt1 | contig 27159 bp, 11 predicted proteins | sample MpolsnodulesMG_FD_207736 | JGI IMG/M metagenome (GOLD analysis project Ga0315913, IMG submission 207736) | Medicago polymorpha root nodule microbial communities from Los Angeles, California, United States - small nodules | ecosystem: Host-associated > Plants > Roots > Nodule | place: USA...
GGTGCGAGACATCGACGATTAAACGATACAATTGAAGTCACCATATTATTTGGACACGAATGATATTGACGAGGGATACGTGGTAATATCGAATGAAAGCTAGAATCCATGCATGATCATTAGGTTATGTGTAAAGCTGGATTAAGGAATCCTAATCCTAACAAGTTTTACGCCCTATCAATCTCAAGTCTTAATTTTATAACGTAGATATTTAGGTGTAAACAAACAAACAAATTATCTATCAAACTTAAAATGGTAATTGACGTCGAACAATCCAAGATATCGCACTAGTCCCTGAGGAGACGATACATAAATACTTACTTTTGATATACGTAAATATACTACATCACATCCAGAGCCACTTCTCCCCTTTATTTTGTGCCTCGTTAGAATTAGACTGTTCTTAAGGCGATAAATCTTTTCTAGATATAATGTCCCTTCAAAATTAATAATGGTGTTAATAACATAGTTCCTTCCACAATTTATGTCCTTCAAAATAAAGAGTATTTTTAAGATCATAGTCTATTTCTTTGTTCCAAACTATTACAAATTTAGCTGAAGAGCAACCTGAATAATTTCCACCTGATCCTAATTTGCCTCCATAAAAAGCATTAAGTCGTTCACAAAGGCCAGGTGGAACAACTCGCGGACTCAATTAGAAAGGTTATTTGACTCCAAAAACTCATGTAGTTGTATTCAACATTAATGTTAATTAAATAAAGGTTTAATTGCAGGTTTAATTCATCTATTTTTCTCGTAAAATAGTTGTCCTTTATAAAAAGAGCAATGCTCAGTTGGTAGGAATATTGCATATTATATGCAGAGGTTGGAGTTCGAATCTCAGACACCTCACTTCTCCACATTTGAAATGTGTGAGTTCTAGCCACCAGGCTACTTGACCAAAAAAAAGAAGAGCAATAATGCTATTTCTCCAGAGATATTTTATTTCTCCGGAGATATTTTGTCTCGAATTGCTAGCGAAAACCAATTGCCGAATCAAATTTCTTCCTGGGCACAAATCAAGGGAGGTGGTGGGCCATAATTTTGGGAAAATATTGAGACATTTCCTCGTGAAACTCTCGGGACAATAAATATTGCGAGATAACATTTTTCTTATATTTGCTACAATTTTGGTCCCAACCCAATTTTTTTTTCCTTAAAATTTGTTACCGTTGACGCAATAAAATTTTGGCGCCAAAATTATAACAAATTAACGTGGAAATAGATAAACAAAAAAGTTCGATTTTGAGAAAAGAATTATTTTGGTTTGGTGAGTTTAATTAAATAGAGGATCTTAAAATACAATTAAGCCTTAAATAAAAGTATTTCAATACATATCTACCCAAAAAAAAAAGTATTTCAATACATGGTAATACAATCAAATAAGAGGAGAGTGAGTCACCTTATCGATTCCATTCAAAGAGATGAATTCTTCCGATGCTTCCCCATTTCAAAGAACATGCATGGTAGATGATGAGATAAGCCTTCACCATATTTAAAAAGTTTTTAGGCATCTCAATTTTAGCAAGAGTATTTTACACATACTCCAAATTGAGATGATCATAGGCTTTCAATTTTGATCTCCATCCATCCCGCTTTTTTGCCTGTAGTTGCATTGTTTTGTCTATTTAAAATGAAACTATTTTGATATTAGCTAACCAACTCCTCCATCACATTTCATAATCTTCTTACCTGTAGTTTGGTAAAAGATTGCAGAAACATTTAATACCTTTAGGCCGAGTTAAAACCCTCAATTCTCCATATTTTGTTGAAGTTACTTTTTTATTTTTATTTTGAAATTCAGCAACTTTGTTGGGATTTCCAATGGCTACTCTGAGGTGTGAATAACGCCAAAATAAAAATATTTGCTTATCTTATGTCATTTCTTGGTCTGTACCATAAGTTCCATGTGTGTATATAAAAGTAAATCTCCATCCTGTTAGTCCATCGTGTGGGGCCAAAAAAGCGACAATGTTAACTGTAGAAACAGGTTTTACATTATCTTATTGTTTACTCCATTATTTTTTGTTATATTCTTCACTTTTGTTATTGACCATGAGAAAAATATGCAACTTCACTCCAATTAACGTTGTGAATTGTGATTGCATTAGATGAAGGTAAAATAAAATTCTTTAAATAAAAAATCGATTTTTGTCCCGGCAAGTTTACTTTACATTTTCTCTCGCCCAACAAATAAAATAATATTTTTTTGGCTTTCGCACCGGTTTTCGACCCACCAATGACAGACGACTAATCTGATTCATGCGTAGAGACATGCGTACTGGCCAAGTGTTGTTAACCCTGGGAATCGAACCCGAAATTCTCCACATACGTCCTAGCAAAATTCTAATGTATTTATATAAACTAATATTTTTATTGAAGTGTTAATTTCTTCTCCCAACACTTCTCTCGTTTTATGTAAGAGTTAAACATTAAGCTACTCATATTTATATCAAAATATAATTGTATTAAGAGTAAGAGGATTGATTATTGTAAAACAAAAGAGTAAGAATTGGAAGAAAAAAAACTGAGCCTAAGGTTGAGACCTGTTGGCATCAGTTTTATGCTTATTTCGGGTGAATAAAAACAAAGTTTTGTCCCATAGCTCAGTTGGTAGGACAATGCATTATTATATACAGGAGCTGGGGTTCGGACCCCAAACACCTCACTTATTCATCTTATAAGGTGAATTCTAGCCACTAAGTTATCTGACCAAAAAAAAAGTTTTATTACTAACAATGAATTTGTCTGGTAAGAGATTTTGGTCATTTAAGCAAGTGGTTATTATTAATGAGTTTCAATTTTGTCTCTTGTATATATAAATTTTTTAGTTGGAATGGAAAACTCACTTTGTGCTGCACATGTTCTCGAACGGATATTAATCATTGATAAATAGCGGTGAAATCTTCATATGTATAAAGTTATAAAAAAACAAAGTTTTATTATAGATGACCACTTACATACCATACATTTTGTTGAATATAATAACCAACATTCAAGCATTTGATAACACTTCGTTCTTTACATATATTATTTTAAATTAATTTAAATTTAGAATTAAATCTTCTTTACATGTATCGGTAAAACTTTTTGTTGAGTGCGGTTTTGCATTGAACAGAAAAATAAATGTAGATCAACATTCATTTCATTGAACAATATATCAGTGAAGAAAACCTAAAAAAATAACATATAACCACAAAGACTCGTATATATCACCAAAAAAGGAGACTCATATATTTAATGAATGCCTTAAAGTTTTCAATTGATACCCAAAAAATATTATGACAAGCGAAGGTGGAAAAATATGGTGTCCAACCAACTTGTGTGATTATTTTTAGGTTTAAATATAAAATTGGTCCTTACACTTTCATCATATTTTAGTATTTGTCTTTGTACTTTTTTTTGTTTGACTTAAGTCTCTACACTTTGTAAAAATATTGGCATTGGTTCCTCAGTTAACTTTTCGTTAAAAAAAATAAAATTAACAGCATGTTACGTGGCTGAATCACTTCACGACATGTGGCATGCAAAAAAGACAAAATTCAAAATTAAAATAAATCAAATAAAATAATTTTTTTTACAAAAAATAAAATAATTAATTATTAATTAGTTTTATTGCTATTATTATTACTATTATTATTATTCAAATTTAATTAAAAAAAATCCTCTACAAAAGGATTGATTGTGAGACATCTTCATCCTCTAAAACCCATGATCACCACCATTAACATCATGTCTATTCTTCTTCTTCACCAATCTCCATCAACACCCAACTCCAATTTCATCTTCTTCAAACTATTAGGTATATATAGGTTTTTAATTTAAAATTTCTTCTTATTCGAATCTAACCAAGCATGGTTGTGTCACCTGGGTTAATGGTTCAATTGTAGGGTTCCATCACTCTTCTCTTTTTAATTTATAATTTCTCCCTAATTTCTATCTTAACTAATAATATTAATAAAATTAATTAAAAAGTACTTATTTTATTTGATTTATTTTAATTCAGAAATTTTATTTTTCGTGTGTCACGTGGCATGAAATGATTGGGTCATGTGACACTCTGTTAGTTTTTTTTAACAAAAAGTTAACTGAGGAACAAATGTCAGTATCTTTACAAAGTACATGGACTTAAGAAAAATAAAAAAAGGTGCAAGGACCAATAACAAAATATGGTGAAATTGTAAAGATCAATGACATGTTTAAACCTTGTTTTTAACTCAAATCTCAATGCTCTGAAACTCCATGAATATGTACCAAAATATATCCTTTAAAAAAAGAAAGGCACCAAAATATATTTTTTAGAGGAAAATATTATATTTTGTCATATATTCCATTCCACCCTTTCTATTTTTTTGGGTATGATAAATACTCTATTCCACTCTATTGAGTTCATTCATTTTAAAAATATCTAAACATTCCTAAAGTATTCACTCTTCCCTTCCTATGTGTCTGCCATCCAATGAGTATAAAAATCTTAAAAGGGTATCAAATAACCTTATCCTTCTATTAAACAAAAAAAAAAAAAAAAACTATCCCTAAAATATATATAGTAATATAGCACGTGTTTTGTATTAACAAAGTAAAAACAACATTTTGTCATCTTCATGGGGCCTAGCTTCCTTTAAATATCCACCACTGCTTCCTTTCTCAAACCTCATCAATTTCATAATTAATTTCCAGTACACTATTCAATCATCTTCTAGTATTTTCAATTTATAGTATCACCATGGAAGTTGGTCTAAGTCTCCTTCTCCAAATTATCAGCTCAAAGAGTAATTCAAATATCCTTGTCAAATCTGCAATGAAAAAGTCAAACCAAACCATCCCTATGGATTTTTGCTTCCTTAAAACTTGCAATTTGTGTAATAAACAGCTCAGCCCAGACAAAGATATCTACATGTACAGGTATATAACTATGTACTTGCCAAACTCTATTTTTTATTACAATTTGCCAACTTCTTAAGTATAGAGCAAAAATATTTTTTTTTGGATGAACTAATTTAGCTTCTTTAAAAAAAAAACATTAATTCTTAATTTTGAGCACTCTTCAAGAGTCTTGATGATTTGGTCATTTCTTTCATTTACAAAACGAGTACAACGAGTAATTATTTACATCATCATAGTGATCTATAAGGATTATAATTTTCTACAAAATTAGACACATATGAATCACTCGCAGTCTAATTTATAGTTTCAAATTAACCGCGGTAACTATCACACAAGCCTCATGAAATGATCCATGATACTGCAATAAAATGTGACTAAAGCAATTTCAATTTACTGGCAATGGATTTCTTGTAGTCAAATAATCACTGCACGTAAATCTCCTAGCCATCCGATTTTGATCGATACTATTTTTAAATTTATTTGTACGTGTTAATTCTGCTCCGTCCGATTTCAATTAAAATATCTACAATACATTGATTGCGTGACTTCATCATTTTACAACTGCAGTAAATCCAAATCCCAATCGAGGTTGTATTGTAAACACAAATATAAAAAATCTTGATGTTTGCAGCCAAGAATGCAGTCCTAGAGGCATAGCCCATGATCTAACCTTTCTAGAATTAATTCTATCAAATCCATACTAAAAATAAGATGATATTAGCATCCGGTGTCATATTTTTTTTTCCTATTATATCTTTTAATTTTTTTAATTAACATCTCATGCATTTAACCTTGATCTGATGAAACATTATGGTAATTATTATGCAGGGGAGATCAAGGTTTCTGCAGTAAAGAGTGCAGGAACAGACAAATTGTTTTGGATGAGATGAAAGAATTAGAGATCTCTACCAAAAAAATGGTACAATGTTATAGACAATGTAGTAATGAGGCACGCAGAGAGACACGTCTTATACTTGAGGACATTCGAATGCAAAGACTTAAAAACAATGTATAATCCATTTCCATGTAATCAAAACTAGTTATATAGTCAGATTTGATTTTTTGCCATAATTTTCGACATAACGATGTGACTATGATCTTTATTTTGTTTTACATTTTTTCTTTTTATTTTGACATGTGTATATTACTATAAATAGATGAACATTATCTTATTGGTATTTAGAGAATTTATCTTTATTAGTATTATAATAAACTCTTGTCGCCCATTTCGTGTAAATTATTTCTAATCGATTTAAACATTTAAACAACGCATTTAAACCAGTAAGCGGAAGCAAATTAAGAGCACTAACTTCCAGCCATTGCTATGAGAAAAGAGCTCGTTGTTGCTGCTTCAACTGATTTGTGTCACTATTCTAAACCTTAACTCACTTAAACTTGATGGTGTAGTTTTATATAGTGAGAAGACTAGGTCAGGGACCATGAAAGAGAGTGAATACGTTTCCCTTTTATAGAGTCTTGTCCATCACAAAGTCTGGAAATGTGTAAGACTTTGAGAGCTGATCTTTAGCACTATTACTATAGGAACTTGAATCAGATTATGGGATAAGTGGGAAAAGGAGTGGATCAACTCAACAAGTTTTTTTTCCTAAGAATAGCAATCCACAACAACACATTTTTTACTAAAAAATTGGCTCCCGTGGAAGTGGAAAAATCGGAAGAAAAAAAAAAACTAACATTTTAGTGCCACAAGACTCGATTAGTTTTCGCAGTTGCGTACGTAGAGAACATCCAGTTTACTCCAAATATTAAAATACACTACCGACCTCTTTACGTGGAAGAGCATAAAGAGGTCGAATTCTTATATATTTTTTTATAAGTAACTTAGTGGTTAGATTCTAAAATAAATAAGTGAGGTATCCGGAGTTTGAACTCAACCCCTGCATATATTAGCAATATCCCTACTAACTTAGTGAGGACCGAATTCTTCATTTTTGTCCTCACCATGACAAACACAATCAACCTCTTTACATGGAAAAGCATGAAGATTTGAAAAATGGATTTTATTTTTCAATATCAGAGTACGAGAACCAAAAGACTTAACTGAAACTTCATAAAAAATGACACACCTGTGCTATATATCCTTACAAATATTTCAAAATGAAAGTATGGAGTAATTAACCACCTGCTTAAATGCATCATGCTAGCTTAACTCACAAGCAGACAAAGCATCCAAAAACCAAATTCAAGGTTGCTGGAAACTTCAAATAAACTATTGCAGCCCCTATCACACAATAGAAGCTTATAGCAACCAACATCTATTGCTGAACATCATCTATATATACCATCTTCATGCTTTAATGTAGAATTATTCAAGAGATTCTTGAATTATATTAAAAGAAGGGGGTCATGCTAAATTAAGAAACTAAAAATAGAATTAAAAAAATAAGTTTTGTATTAGAAAGATAATTTTTTTAACTTGATATTGAATGCATCATTTCTAAGAAGAAGAAAAAAACCTCTTATGTGTTGTGAATTCGAACTCAAAATCACACCAATAAAACTATGATGTGTGGAAAGGAAAGTAGTAACCAATATCAAAGTAACCACAAACAATAACAATAACAAACATAGATGTAATCTAGGAATAAAGTGAAAAACACAAAACCAAAGGCAAAAGATAAAGAGAAGAGCGAAACAAACACACCAAAAAATGTTTACCCAATTCGGTCCAACTTGACCTACTCTAGAGAGAGATTGATCTCTCCAATCCACTATCAAAGAGTTCTTACAAAGAGATACAAAAAAGTTACAAAAATTTAGCTTCAACAAAGCTCACAAAGAACAAACTCTAATTTCTACCATTTTCCCAATCTCACCAATGAACATGACACTAAATGATTATCACTCACCCAAGGTGTATACAAATGTTTCCCAACCCAAGAGAACCTCTAAAAAGAACACTAATCAAAGACTCTCAACCCTAAAATTACCTCCTTTGATTTCCTAAGTTTCTCTCTATTAAAGCCTTCAAAAAACAAGAATGAAGCCTTTTATAGTATACAAGATCCGAGAAAATTGTGCCCCGAAATACCAAGATTGTGCCCCGAAGTTCACCATAGTACATGGTACTATTTGATCCTTATCTGCCAAAATCGTGCCCCGAAAGTCACCATAGTACACAGTATGAGTTAATTTTTTTTTAAAAACAATTGAATAGATCTTCATATTAAAAAATTGTAATTAGTTCCTAAGTGTTCGATTAATAATAATTACTCCCTCCACCTTCCCAAGTTATAAGAAAAAAATCATTTCATACTTAATAAAAAACTAAAACATAATAATTTAGATATAGTTTTTGGGTTCTCTTTGGAATAGGTTTTTGATAAGTCAATAATTAGTGTTTTTAAGTGTTTATTTTATTTAGATTTTATGTGTTTTTATTCACTTTCTAGAGCTTTGTTACTTCAATTGCTTGTTATTTAATTTCAGGAACAAATATGGTGAAAGATTGATTCTTAGAGCAAAAGAAAGGGTTTTGGAGCATGATTAAAGGATGGAAGGATCTAGAGCATGATTTGGAGCTGATTGAGGCCAAAAATATGAAGATCCTGTGCAAAAACATCAGGCATGGTCGTGCCTCCAAATCATTCAAAGAAGGCCATTTTCCAGAGAGCTTGGCACGGCCCGTGCCTCCAGTGGCACGACCTTGCGCGATACTCAGCTCTCCTTTTGCTGCTTTTGCTTTCAAGACTGGCACGACCCATGCCAAGGTTTCAGGTTGTTATTTGTTATGTTTTTGACCTAAAAGCCCATGGATTTCCTTGTGGAACATTCTAGTGATTGATTTCTTAGGGCTTAAGTTAGTTTTAGGCTATAAATAGAGTAGCCACCAGACATATCTCTTCATCTTTTGTTTTTGGGAATTTTATGTGACAATTGTTTCCATTAATAAAAGTTCTTAGTTTTATTTCTTTTTATTCTTGTTATTTACTTTCATGTTCTTCTTCTTCTTCTCTATGTCTACGATGAACATGAGCGAGTAGACTTCTTTATCTTGGGATTGTTGGATGAGTCTAATGACCTAATCCCTATCAAACCAAGCCTAGAACCCTAATTTTATGTAAATCTATTTTCTAATTTAATTTCATCGTTTTTAAATGAAATAACAAGTATTAAATGAAGGACCGAAATGTGAAGTTTAATAGTTGTTATTTCATCATCTCAAATATCAAACGAAGGATCGAAAGATGAAGTTTGATATTGGAACAAATGAAATTAGACAAGGCTTACGAAACATGAGAATAGTCTAGTAAACCTTGAGACCTTAAAGTTTCGTTCTTAAAGGGTTTCAATAACGATCAACCATGAGAATCGGTGTGGTTGTTATTGAAATACATTCATTGATATCGAAAAGAAGATATGAAAAGTCTAAGAGAAACTTGTCTTTAGAAAATAGTTCCAACATAAGATTTAGGTTTACGGTTTCGTTTGTGAAAGATTTGTTATTAAGATGAACCAATAATCTCAATGCACTTTTTATTATTATTTTCAATTCAAACAAAAAAAATCCCAACTTTTCAAACTTTAATTCTTCAGCTAATCAATTTAAAATGAAAATCAAATACACAACTCCATATCGGAACAATACTCTTTTTAGTAGATCGGTAAAACCGTGCACTTGCGGATTTTACACATCAGTTTCATGGGAAGATGTAAAAATAATTTTATTTGTTATTGGTTGTAGAAAACAATTTTGCTAATAATTTAGGAAAAAAATTAGTTTTTTTTCCTTATAATTTGGGAGGGAGGAAATATATTCTCAAAATAACTCACTTGTAAAAGATTATTCTAGAAGTCTTTGTTTTTTATTAGAGAACCTAAAAATGTACTCTGAGTATTATGCCAATCACAAGATGCAAAGTATGATGCATTTATTTATGGAAATATATTCTCAAAATAACTCACTCGTGTACCTTTGCTAGCCCTATGATGCATTTATTTATGGAAATATATTCTCAAAATAACTCACTCGTGTACCTTTGCTAGCCCAATGACGCAAAGATTTTAGCCACAAAGGTACACGAGTATTATTCCATAACATGGAATAGATTACATAACGAAAATCAAAGCTAGGGGCACATATACCTGTACTATCCTTAAAAGTATTTCAACGTTGTTCATTAACATTGTCTTAGGAGTATGCATGGTCGGATATTTTGACCAACTAAACCATAACCATTTATAAACCACTTGTATGGATTGGATTCATAAACATAACCACAATGATTGTCTACTTATAAAAAATGGCAGAGCTAATAGAATAGCAACAAAAACTATGCAAATTTAATACTATTGGGAAATGCCGCTATTGGCAAACTGAACTATAACAACATTGTTTATCGGTCATTATGCCAAACATGTATTTCACATACTTTTTAACTTTTATTTACACTCCAAAATCACACCATTTTATTAAGGGACACTTGTTAAGGATTTAAAAATAAAATCAATTGATAATTTTCATGTAGAAACAAAGTTATTTTTTGATGTTTCAATGTATTGAATACATAAATTCCAAGAAAATATTTTCATTTTGCCGTAAGAAGTTTGATATGCAAGATTTCAAGCCCATTTCCATGCCAATGGCCTCATCGCTTTCCATTGAAAAGGGCGAACATGATGTTGATGTTGACGTAAAGAAGTATAGTGGTATGATAGGATCTTTGCATTATTTAACATCAAGTAGGCACGATAGCATGTTCAATGTATGCTCGAGTGCTAGATATCAAGCATGTCCCAAGGAATCCCACTTAAAAATTGTGAAAAGAATTTTAAGATACTGAAGTGGGCCATCAAGTTTTGGTTTATGGTATCTGAAGGGAAGTGCTTGTTATTTAGTAGGTTTCTCTGATTTCGATTTTGCCGGTTGCAAATCGGATGGGAAAAATACTAGCAGTAGATGTCATTTGTTGGTAATTTGTTTAGTATCGTGGCATAGTAAAAAGCAACATAGTAAAAATTGTGAAAAGAATTTTAAGATACTTAAGTGAGACATAAAGTTTAGGTTTATGGTATATGAAGGAAAGTGCTTGTCGTTTAGTAGGTTTCTCCGATTCCAATTTTACAGGTTGAACATTGGATAGGAAACGCACTAGCGGTACATGTCATTTGTTTGGAATTTTTTTGGTCTCGTGGCATAATAAAAATCAACATAGCATTGCTCTTTCTATCGCAGAAGTTGAGAATGTTGCGGACTAGAGTTATTGTGCTCAAATTTTATGGCTAAAACAACAATTTCTTGACTTTGATTTCTAACTTGAATGAATACCAATCAAGTTCCATAAACCTTACTAAAAATCCATTTTTACACTCGCATACTAAACATATAGAGATTAGGCACCATTTTCTTATGGATCACGTTGAAAAGAAGGATGTAACTTTTGAGTACATTGACACTAAATATCAACTTGAAGATATTTTCACTAAGCCATTTCCATCCGATTTATTTCTCAAAATTCTTAGGAAATTAGGTATCTTAGATACCTCTTGCTTAAAATAAATAGGTGTATCATACTATTTATCTTTGTTCTTCCAAACTTAGTTTGTTTTAGCTTTCAGTTAAAGTGTCTTGGTTGGTAAGAATTCCTTAAATTGGTTATTGTCTTGTTAACTATTGATATCTATTATATATATTTGTTCCTAACATGTTAAGGAGTTTTTTGTTCTTAGTTTATTGATATTTTGCATGCCTTAGTTGCAATTTTGTGCATGTGTTTTGTGTGTATAATTCATGTTGCATGTTCTCTTGTTTTCAAAGTTCTTATTTTTGGATGCTTACTTGTATTATTTTTGGATGCTTACTTGTATCCAATTGTGGCTATATACTTGTACTTTGTTTAGATATGATTGTACCTTCTTTGCATCTTGTTGCATGTTAATTGACAACATATATTCTATGCCACATGTATTTCTTTTGTTTTGATTGTATATTATTTACTTGGTTTATACATACTATGCATCTTATTGCCTTATTCTATAATTATTGTATGGTGTATTTCATATCCCTTCTTTGTCTCTTTTTGATAATGTTAAAGGGGATAATGGTCTCAAAGTGTTTTATGTACAAATAACATCATAAATTCAGGGGGAGATTGTTAGTGGCTCTAAAACTCTCCATGGTTGACATCATCAAAAAGGGGGAGTTTATAGTTTCTTATTATTTATCTTAGGTTTTGAGTGATGTCTCAAGATCTAGGATTGTTTTAGATTATGTGTATTTTGTCTCTCTGTGACTAAAACACTTTCTCACCTTGCACTAAAACTCTTTGCATGCATAAAATCTTTTGTGTCTTGTTGAAAATATTTATTGGTTGGTTTTTGTGTTCATGTGCTTTTTCATCTCTTTTAAAACAATTTATGTGTGTTTGAAACGATTTAAAAGTCATAACTAACTGTCTGAATTGATTAACACAAGTTAGGGAGTTTTGGGTTCATTTTGAATCGATTCACCCTTGCACAGAAGGATCATCGAATCGATTCACTCTTCATGCAGTTCATAAAAATTTATTAGATCTTTATATGAGTCCATTCAATCTTCTTGCGTTGCCCATGTTAAGATCTAATCATCTAAGTCAATTCAAAATATATGTGAATTGATTAAGATAGTGCAATTTCGAGAAAAAACAGATTCACCTATTTTTTGCACTCTGCTCTCACACCTATAAATAAAAACTATCCTTATTTTACCCATTTAGTGAATTCATTCATTACTATTCTCTCTTTGCTAATTACTTGTAATCAAACCTTGTAGCACTTCTTGCAAACATTCAATCATAGTAGAATGCGGTAGATTTTTCTGCGAAGAGTGGACGTACCCCATAACAAGGACGGTTGGGGGAACGACTATAGATTTGTTGTATTCTCTTCCCTTATCTTTTAATTCCCATATAAATTTACTTTTTAATTGATGAATTTTGATAAATTTAGATTGAATGTGTTAAGTGATTAATAGCTTCAATAACTAGTTTTCGTTTGAAGAACATTGCAATTGCCATAATTATTCAATCACTTAATATGTTAAGAACCTACTTTTTTATGATTTCATCAACAACCATATATTGTGATTTCAATTTGTGGTAATTTCTTGGTTAACTTTTAGGATTGATTTGATAATGTTTAGGTTTTGTAATTGAGTGATTGATATTTGATTGTGTGACATTAAATCATTTGTGAATCTCTTTTTCAAAGTTGATTTTATTGTGTACATTGTTTTTGTTCGGTAATCTTAGTATTCTTTATCACATTTCTAATAGTTATATCAATTTACAAAAGTAATTTTGTAAAACAGTTTCCGTACACATATTTTTTTCGAGGGAAAATTCTTTATGTACTCGAGAAAATTCTTGGTAGAGGTTTGATAAAAACAAGATTATAAAGCAGTTGGTTTAAGTAGGACTAAAATGTTCTGGAGAATGATTAAATTATATGCAGAATGATTAAAACAATTTAGTATGGAATTTAAACAATATTTTTACCAATGACCATAATATTATGTATAACGGTTATATATAGTAAGTGATATAATAATATTATTGATTAATTATGGACCAAAGTACTTTGGATAGATATTAAGCAGTTATTAAAATAGTACTAGAATGTTCTAGAGAATGATTAAAAAAATTATGATTGTGATAATGTGTGAATAGTGTTCAAAGCAAATAATAAAAGAGTAAGGGTAAGAAGATCACACATGAGATTTATTTTGGTTCACCCAAAGCAAACTACTTCTAGTTCCCACACTTCGTGTGAGATTATCACTATAGTATCCAGCTATCAGAAACTTCTGAATAACACTATATGCTCTTGATCACACCAGATCATTTTGTTACGCTATGTATTATCAACCTCAACAGACTTATACAATTCTTTGCTTTCACATAAGAAAGGTTGAAACAATATTCTTTGATGTAACAAAATAACGGTTGCAGCAACAACATACATACAACAAACAACAATAGTTTTTCCAAAAAGGTTGCCGCAGCATATTGCAATAGCAAGAGTAGAGGGATTGAAATTTTAAAAAACCACATTATTAATTAAATTTTCTCCATTTTAATAAAAACATTGTATTCTCTTATTATATTTCCATTATATAATATATTTGTTAATTCAAGTCATAATCAACTGTTTATTTTTAATATTGGAGTATGGAGCACCACTTATAAAGATGATGGACCTTACTTAGATGTCTTTTTATTTTATCATTTAATTTATTTTTCACATATTTCAATATTCGAATATTACTGTCATGACATTGTCATTTTTTTTAACAAATCACAAATTGAAATTTTGTGATACTACATAATCAATTAAATTTTCTCGATTTTAATAAAAAAAATTCTCTTATTATATTTCCATTATATTATATATTTATCTCTTCAAATCCACACAACAATAAATTAAATATTGTTACCATACAATTCTAAAAAATTTCCATAAATGTTTTATTTATTTTTAATTTGGATTTAATTATATGCATTGTGAGTATAAAAATATTTAAATTATATTCATCTGATTAATATCATTTCTTTAGCATGGAATCCACTATAAATTACCAATATTATTAACACCGAGACCTTAAAATTATTATATATATATATATATATATATATATAAAAACATTGTAGACCGATATAATAGCGGCCCTTGTAGCAATTACTAGCTAGTTTTCTTTCTTAAGGTATACTAGCTAGTTGTTATTGATACAAAATAAAGATCTAACAATAACAGTGGCAAAAATTATTTGGATATGGTTTTTTATATTTAAGATGTTTGCAAAAGCCTCCTTTTTCATGGCCAGCGTGTTTGCAAAGACAGTCGCAACATGCATCATGCACACCAGGAACACAGTCTCCAACATAGTTATCATCGCATATTTTCATATGGGCCCCATATCTTGTATTTGGCGGGCATTGAGGTGGTGGCCAAGTCACTCCAGTCGGACATCGAGCACCATCCTGACCAATGGCTTTCTCTAAACCTATTCATCAAAATTAATAAATTTCATGGTTAGAATGTCTCACTTGTCTAGTCGGAGTTGTGCTTTTAATAAAATTAGCCATTTAAAAAAAAAAATTAGAGTTAGTATGTCTCTCCAATCAACAAGGTGTATTTTTTTTTACACAATCAACAAGGTGTATTATTAATCATCAATATTGATTAAAAAGAAACATTAAGATATTGAACTTACCCGAGAGTAGGACGATCATGACCAACATGGTGGTGGCAAAGAGTGGAAGTAGTCCAGTTGCTCTAGCCATCTTTTAATTCAATGGTGTTTGAGAATAAAGGTAGAACTAAACGTTTTTATAAGCAAGGGGTCAATTAACATTCATGCATTGACTAATCATATTGGTCAACTAAATTTAATTTTCTGTAAAATATAGTAAATTCATATTTGGGAAAATTTAATGATGCATAATAAAATATTTTTTAGTAGAGTTTAATATATTATACTCAACTAGTTTATCAAATTTATATAATTATAGTCAACAGACCAAGTTATATTCATGCATTGACTAATCATATTAGTCAACCAAATTTTATATTTAGGTAATAAAAATTAAATTTTAATTTGGTAAACAGTTGACAATAAAAATACAATGAAGCATAATAAAATAATTTTAGTAAACAAAGTTCAATTAGATAACTTATAAAATTGGTTAATAACCTAGCATTGGCGGGCTATGAGCCAACCCTGAGGACAATACTTGAGTGACTATTAGTTTTGGTGACTTTGGTAACTTTAGTGTAGTTTTTTTGGGTACAAACTTTAGTCTATTTTTTTGAGAGAGAATGATAGACGAATGATTAAAATAAATTATTTTGATGAGAGAGAATGTTTGGTTAGAATAGAGATAAAGACAAAAATAAATTTCACCAAAATTCAATGTCACCTAAGTAAAACCCAATTACTATTCTTAGATTAAGGACATTTCTTGTCTCTGACGAAAAGTCAAATGATCTATGTTAGTCAAAATTACTAAGTGAACTTCGGTGGAAAACGTGTGTTACATTTTGAGGTCGGTTAGTGCCACATGGAAAAGTACGAGTGGCGAATGATAGAAAATACTTTGAGACTTTGAGTTTTTGTGACTTTGTTGGTATTAGTGTATTTAATTGATAAATAAATGATTAAAATAAATTATTTTGATAAGAGAAAATGATTGATTAGGAGATAGATAGAGAAAAAAACACCAAATTCAAAAACATTCAAGTAGAACTCGGTGCTACGTGACACGTTCTTGTATGATGCACGAGGCACCACGCTAAATGAATCATAATTGACTAGTTAAACACCTTATATTGAATCGACTATTATAAAGGAAATAGTATAGACATCCAATATCTAATTTATCATAAGAGAAAAGGAAATGGAGTAAAATAATTGATACCATTGATGTATGATGTGATAGGAAGAGAAATATAGAGATAAAAAAGTATTGTCAGTAACACTCTCTTTTGATCTCTCACTCTCTTACTGATTTAAATAAACGTGGGTTTAAACTTTGGAAATGGAACCCACAAAAAATGGTGGAACATACAATAATTTTATTTAATAAGAGAGTGAATGTTAGAGAGAGTTTTCAAAAGAGAATGTTGCATTCATTTAGAGAGAAAAATAAGGTGTTGAATGGATGTGTGAAAAATAGAGTTATACAAATATAATATCCTCCTTATAAATAGTCATCAATAACCCTCATTTTCACTCGGTCCTCTTCGTGATTTTTGATCTCCATGTTATAAAAATATGGCATCACCATCCTTTTGTAATTTTTCATTATTGCAGAAATTATGGCTAAATCATGTAATAAATCTTATATCTTCACATCAATTATTCATAAGGTTTTCACAAAGGTAACATTTTTCAAAAAAATAGTTCTATTCAGAAATATCCACTAAATAAGTGAGTTTGATACAAATTTGGGTCTATGTGATATTTATCATTCTCTATTTCCCGCACAGCTTTATGAAGTGATCTATCTCGTTAAGTTGTATAGATAATATGAGTTATTAGAACACTACTAACTAACACCATAGACTAGATCTCACTTCTAAACAAAACTCATAGTTTGATATAAACCGACCTTCTCCGATATCGAACATATAACACCGAAATTTAACTTAGAGAATTATAAAAGAACTTTTTTTAAAGCAAAAGAGGAGGCCTAGCATGGATCTAGGGCAACCCAAAATATATTACCAAAAGAAAAGAAGAACACAAAAGAGGAGGGGGGAAAATAACTATTTTCTCAAGGAGGAAACAGATCATGAAAATAAACTTGAAACATCTTTAATACGCTTTAGAAGATAAAATTTACATCTTAAAGTGAATTTTTACCATATCTAAAATGACATCAAAACCCATTTCTAAACCTTTTGACATGATCTGGTTCCGACTCAAGATTTTGAACGGCTGACAAGCTACTAAACATTCATCAGTCTTCCAATGTTCACTGTTATATCTTGAAACATCACCTCAACAACAATTAGTCTCATTTTAAATATTATTTGTTTTCCACTCCCTAACTTTTTTTAAAAACAATGGAGATTTTTTTTTATAAGCCAGGAGAGAGTACAAGCATCTAGAGTAGGGGTGGGAATAGACCAGGCCGCCCGTTAGGGGTCTATAGCTCGGCCTACTAAAAGCCCGGCTCGACCTAACTCGTTTAATAAATGAGTCAAGCTTGAGCTTTTTAAAAGCCTATTAATTTAATTAGGTCAGGCTTAGGCTTATAAAAAAGCCTATCAACCCTATCAGACTGGCCCGTATATAAGAATATTATATTTTTCCACATTTATTATTATTATTATATATATATCAAAAATAATTACCGATCCTTCAAATTCTTGTACCATAACTATTATTATTTCAGTTTTTATTTATTTATTTTGTATTTGGGATACAACACAACTCTTGGTATTTCCCTCATATATTAGATGAACTTCATCTAACGAGGCAAGAGTTACTCACACCAATTGTGTTTTATTAGTTTAATTTGTATCTAATTAATGTTTACCTCTATATTAAGTATGTTGCACAAATTGAAAGGAAAAAAAATTGATGAACAAACTCTCTTTGAAATTTGTAACACAAACTAGGCTTTTAGCCAGGCTAATAGATCATGCCAAGTTTTTTAAAAGGTTGGGCCAGACTTAAAATAAAGCCTTTGACAGGTAAAAGACCAAGCCTTAGGCCTTAGTTTTTTCAACCAGGCCTAGCCTATTTAAGCAAAGGCCGGCTCGGCCTGACTCATTCCCACCCCTAATCTAGAGGAAGCAACCACATTTCAACACCCCGATGAACCTCCATCCTATGCCGCCAATCTCAATAGATTTTAAGCTTAAATTCAATTTTGATCCCCCCCCCCCCTATTTTCAAAATTGTTAACGTTTGATACCCCATTTTTTAAAACCAACATTTTGATCCTCCTATTTTCAAAGTCAACAAAAAAAATCGGTGCCCTCCTCTCTAGATGATGTGTCATGCTCATTAATGATGTGGATCCTACATGTCATTGTCTACACGGTGTACATCATTTGACACCCCAATTTATTATTATTAAAGTAAGGACCTTTCTTGTTTGTGACGAACAGTCAAATGATCTATGTTAGTCAAAATTACTAAGTGAACTTTGGTGGAAAACATGTATTACATTTTGAGGTTGGTTAGTCCCACATGGAAAAGCACGAGTGGCCAATGCTAAGAAATACTTCGTGACTTTGAGTTTTTGTGACTTTGTTGTTGATTTTAGTGTATTTAAAGTAACATTTTTATTTATTAATTTTTTATAACATTTATTTTAGTGTTTAATTAATTTCACTCATATCAGGACGACCATGTCCAATATAAACAAATTTCTTTGGACTAAAACAAAACAACAATAAAATATAAAATGAGATATATTTGAAGCATGAAAAAAAAAATACAAAGGACTAAAATCAAAAACTAGATATTTGCAAGGATCAAATACATATCTAAATCCTTTAATAAAAATGCATATCTAAACATTTTAAAAATAAATCAAAGTAAAAATAGTAATATGTGAGACATAATGTTCAAGATAGAATAATCCAAAATTTTGCAAGGCTTGAACCTAAAAAAAAAAAAAGCAAAATCTCTTATATTTATAAATGTTAACCCGTCAAGCTATACTTAACCCTAATTCTAATCTAAAAATTCCCCTCCTTTCTCCACGCAATTAATCTAAAAAATCTTTATTGAAAAAAGCCTTTGAAGGGATTTGAACCCGAGCCTTAATGGCTTCTTTTCAACATTTTCACCACCAAGCCACTAACAATTTTCTTGATTTAATTTTGCTTCCATTAATTGATATCCAATATCAAACGCCCTGTTTTTTTTTTTGAGGGAATATTCATAGACTTTATCTCTTATTTATAAATGTTAACCCGTCAAGCTATACTTAACCTTAATTAAACCCTAATTCTAATCTAAAAAATTTCCTCTTTTCTCCACGCAATTAATCTAAAAAATCTTTATTGAAAAAAACCTTTGAAGGGATTCGAACCTGAGTCTTAATGGCTTTTTCTCAACATCTTCACCAATAAGCCACTAACAATTTTCTTGATTTAATTTTGCTTCCATTACTTGATATCCAATATCAAACGCCCAGTTTTTTTTTTGAGGGAGTATTCATAGACCTTATCTCTTATTTATAAATGTTAACCGTCAAGTTATACTTAACCCTAATTAAACTCTAATTCTAATCTAAAAATTTCCCTCCTGAGCCTTAATGGCTTCTTCTCAACGTTTTCGCCACTAAGCCACTCACAATTTTCTTGATTTAATTTTGCTTCCATTAATTGATATCCAATATCAAACGCCCTTTTTTTTTTAGGGAGTATTCATAGACCTTATCTCTTCTCTTATTTATAAATGTTAACCCGTCAAGCTATACTTAACCCTAATTCTAATCTAAAAAAATTTCTCTTTTCTCCATGCAATTAATCTAAAAAATCTTTATTGAAAAAAGCCTTTGAAGGGATTCGAAGCCAAGCCTTAATGGCTTCTTCTCAACATTTTCACCAATAAGCCACTGACAATTTTCTTGATTTAATTTTGCTTCCATTAATTGATATCCAATATCAAACGCCCTGTTTTTTTAGGGAGTATTCATATACCTTATTAAGCCTAAATTTTAAATTAACAATTTTGCAAACAATCAATTTTACCATGTTAATGGTTAGAATCTGAAAATCACATTTTTAATCGACTTTCTAAATCTCCTTTTTTTTTTTTTTTACAAAACACTAAAGGTATTTTAATTTCAATTACGTGTCAAATCTGTAATGTGATATACTTTATTCTTATTCTTATATATTATAGTTGATATGACCCGTGCGATGCACGGGTCGATGGTCTAGTTTTAATAAATATAATAACTATATTTTATTTACCCTAATTAGTAAAAAGTCGGATTTGTTTTTCAAATTATTTTATTTATCCTAAAAAATAGACCATTTTTATCATTCTAAATATAGGTGTAGAGCATTATTGGGTAAAACAGAAACAAAGAAAAAGCGACGAAAAGGTTTTCCAATTTGGTACGTTTCTGTACTCTATAATTCCTTTTCAGTAACGTTTTTTTCTTGTCTAGCATTGTTATTAATTTGCAATTCAATTGGTGGTTGTTTAAGAGTTGTTGTTTAGCGTGGTTTTCGTGTTTTTTTCTTCTTGCGGTTCTGTCCTTTTGAGACGATGTTGCTAACTCACAGTCACTGTTTTAGCAGTCTTGTACTTCGATTTTAGCATATCCAAGGGGATGACTTGTTCTCTTGGTTCTTTTCTTGCTTCCGTAGAAATATGTTCAAAATAAGAAAGAAAAAAAATAACAAAGGAAATATGTTCAAACCCTAAACCCTTGTTACCATGTTCGCCGCCGCACTGTCTGCTTCCTCCGTTTGCTGCTTTTGGCATTATGCTAGGGACCAGGCAGCCATGAGATCTAAATTATTCCTTAAGTTTTTTATTCTTGTTGCCTCTCCATTTTTTCTGTTTTTTTTTTTAGCATTTCAGTGCTGTTTGCAGCTGTGCTAGGGTTTTTGTGTGAGAAGTGTTTACTGCTTTTGGTTTTCTCTTGTTTGTATCCGGGGAGTTTTCTGTGTGGGAAATTTTGAGACCATCTTCAGTGGGGGGCTGGCTTAACTCCATAAACCCTTGGTACCTAATAGGCACTTCCTTTGGTGTAGCTTGGTCTGTCTTGATCTGTTTTTGTTTAGGTGGCAAGCTGGTGTGTGCCTTTTGGAGTTGTTTTGATTTTGACTATGTTTGGTTTATTACTAGGCTATTACTTTTCTCATCCTATGTCATTCTCACACGCCATGTGCTTTTTCCAAAAATGTCCCTGTGAAATTCGGATTTTAAAATCCGAATTGGTGAAAAACTCTTTTTTTCACCCTAAACACATTATTTCAAGGAAAAAAATCAGTTAGGATTATATAATCCGAACTCAGTTAGGATTATATAACCCGAGCTGTATCAGCACAAATTTTAAACATGTTTGTAACATGGATAGTCAATTTAAGGACAATATTAATCTTCTTAACTCTCATGGATAGTCATTTTAGGTCATTGTTAGTTGTTCTTAGTCATTCTTACTCTCATGAATCACACGCTTAATTCATTGCTAATAGATACTAACTATTCCGTTGACCCATCCAATGTTTACTTAGGCTTTGTTTGGGAGTTTCTCGACGGGAGGGGGATGGGAAGGAAATGCTTTGGGGGAAGAGAAATGTAGGAGAAAATTGATAAATCTTTCACATTTTTTGAAAGAGTACTTTTTTAGAGAGTGACAAATTAATTCTTATGATTAATATATTTTTAATTTTCCTGATTTTATGGTCAAAGTCAATTTTCGGAGCAATATGATCAAGTAGCCCGAAAACTATATTTTTTTACTAAGAACGGCTAACAATGACCTAAAATGACTATTTAGTAAGATTAATATTGTCCTTAAAATGACTATCCATGTTACAAACATATTTAAAATTTGTGCTGATACAGTTCGGATTATATAATCCTAACTAAGTTCGGATTATATAATCGTAACTGTTTTTTCTCTTGAAAAATGGTGTTTAGGGGGTGTTCGGATTCTATAATTTGAAAAATTCAAGTATGGCGCCCTATTTTTTGAGGTTTTCGTATTAAAAAATTCGAATTGGTGAAAAAACTCATTTTTTTCAACCCATAACAAAGGAAAATTTCATTCTTTAATCCGAATTTGGTCAAGTATATATGCGAGTGCCCCGGGGCACTCTTTAAGCATTTGAAATTAGGTGAGTGTATATTTGTATTTCTCTAAATTCATTATATTCCCTCTGTCTCTAAATAATTGTCACTTTAACATTTTTTATTTTTCTCAAACGTTATACTCCCTCCATCTCTAAATAATTGTCACTATAGCATTTTTATTTTTCTCAAAATAATTGTCACTTTAGAATATCAATGCAGCATTTATTATCCTTTTCCATTATTATACCCTTATTTATTAAAGGGTTAATAGTGTTTTTCACCCATGTAATATAGGTCATTTCTGGTTTTCGCCCCTATAAAATTTTCGGTTTGGATTCCGTCCTCGTAAAAAAAACAATTCCGGAAAACACCCCTCCCACATATGACTGTGCATATTTGCTGACGTGGTACACTGTGTAGCATGTTGACTGTGCATATATGCTTATGTGGCGTGCTAACTATATAATTAATTTTATTTATTTAATGGTACATGTGGCATTTGTGCCTATTTTTTTTAAAAAAATTATAATATAAATTCATTTATATTAATTTTGAAATAAAAATAATTAAAAAAATTTGAAAATAAAAAAATTCAGGATTTTTTTTTATTACGAAAAATATTTTCCAAATTTTATATTTTTTATTTAAAAAAATAAAAAATGACCTTTTAATTTCGAAAAAAAAATGATTTTTTTTTCTAAAATTTTAATTTCAAAAAAGATTTTATAAAAATCTGGAATAAAATATTCGGAAAAAAAAATCTGAATTTTTTCTAAATTTGTATTCAGATTTTTAAAAATAAAATATTTTACAGATTTTTTTTTTTGTAGAAAAAATTTTAAAAATATTTTTTTCAAAAATAAAATATGACTTTTTTTTTAAATTTCAAATTTGTTTTTTCTAATTTGAAAATTAAACTCCCGAATCTTTAAAAAAAAAACCGAATATTTTTTATGTTTTTTTTTTTAAGAGGCTAAAATGAATATATATCACAACAAGAAGGCATTCCTAGCACAAGGTGTGCTAAGGAAGAAACACCTGAGTACAAACAAAAGTCTGAATAGTATTTACAAGGCTAACGCCAAACCACCAAAAAATCAACAGAAATAGTACAACTAATTAGCCAATGCCAAGAATAGAGAACGGACTAAGCCACCAACCATGGTAATTGAGGGGAAGACTGACATGTTTCCCCTTCAACTACGAGAAAGTAAGTGCCTTTATTTTGTCCACCACCTGGGAAATAGAACAGATTTTGTCGTTGAAAATTCTATTGTTTCTTTCTTTCCAAATTTCCCACACCATTGCGAACCAAATAACCTGTAAGAAAGAACGCCTTGTCTTGGCCACACCACCAATAAAACCAAACTGATAAAAGTGACTAGTAACATCGCCAGGCAAGACCGCGGCCAAACCAAGCCACCTAAGAATATGAAACCATACATAACCAAACATAGTACAATGTAATAATAAATGTGAAGATGTTTCCACCTCCCCACACCCTCCAACACACAACTGAGCATCAGTGTCAAGAACATGACGACGGTAGAGGTTGTCTTTAGTAGGGAGCTTGTTGCGAAACAGGCGCCAAGCAAATAAAACCACCTTCAAGTGAACATCCCTATGCCACAGAGAAGAGACAAGCACCACAGAATCACCAGGAATGTTAGCGTTTAAAGAGTTGTAAGCACTTCAAACAGTGTACACGGAGGAAGGATCCAACCGCTACACCCTCCTGTCAACCCTGTCAGACAGCAAGGTAACCGTAAGAAGTAAAATCCTAAGCTCCCCTAACATATCATCTTCCCACGCAAACAACCTACACCTCCAACTCCAAGCCCCCCTCCTAACAAATAATCTAGTGAAGCGTTCTCTAAAAGGCATTCCCCCCACCCATACGCCCGTCCAAAAAAGAATATTATTACCATCTCCCACAAACTGACTAACGTTACCATGAAACCACTCCTCGGAGCGCAAGGCCGAAATGTCCCTCCACCAAATAGAGACCTCTCGGCCACCCTCCTTCACTCGGCCCTCTACCACACCGTATCTAGCAGACAGCACCCTATACCACAAATTTTTTAATATTTGAAAAAAAAATCGTTTTTAAAATTTTTTGGAAAAGAATCTGAATATTTTTTGGATTTTTTTTATTTTTGAAAATTAATTTTCAGATATTTTAAAAAATAAAATCTGATGTGGACAATTAAAAATAAATAAAAATTAAAAAAAAGCCAAGTCAGCGCCACATATGCGCTTTTGATGAGTTAGATGGAGGAGGGGTGTTTTCCGAAGAAATTTTTTTTTTTACAAGGATGCAAATCAAATCGAAAATTTTATAGGGGCGAAAACCAAAAATGGCCTATATTACAAGGGTGAAAAGCATTATTAACCTTTTATTAAATTTCATCCAACTTATAACTCCACTAACTACAATTAATAAGGGTATTTTAGTAAATGATAATAATTTTACCATTGAAATCAATACAGTTAATCATTTTCTTAATAATCGTGCACAAACCTTAAACGACTATTATTTAGAGGTGGAAAGAGTAATATTTTTTCTCTGTATATTTTTTTTCTTTCTATGAGCGTATATTTGTGTTTCATATCCTTTTGGTTCTTCAGGAACAGAACCATGGAAATTGGCAAGTTCCTTTCCAAAGACCTAGTTGGTCATTCTCTATAATTTCTCTTGGTATGGACACTAATTTCGAGAGCACTCAAACAGACACAGAAAGAGATACTAAAACAGGAACAGGAAGATACACTAATTTTGAGAGCATTCAAACAGGCAAAGAAAAAGATTTCTCAATTGAAACCATGTGGAATATGTATGGAAAATAAACCTATTGAAAAAATGTTCAAAAGTAGAAACTGTTCACACTCTTTCTGTGAAGATTGTGTTGCAAGATTTCTAGCTGTGAAAATTCAAGAGAAAAAAGCAACAATAAAATGTCCTGATCCAAATTGCAATAGTAATTTGGACCCTCAACAATGTATTTCAATTATACCAAAGGATATGTTCGAAAGATGGGGAGATGCCCTAGTTGATTCGATGTTTGGATCGAAGAAAATTTATTGTCCTTTCAAAGATTGTTCAGCTATGTTGGTGAATGATGGAAATGAAGTTGTGAGAATTTCGGAATGTCCACATTGTCATAGATTATTCTGCGCACAATGTCAAGTTCCATGGCACGCGCAAGTCGATTGTAGAGAGTTTCAAATTTTGAAAAAAGGCTACCCAGAGAAGGATTTAGATCAAATGGCTATGGAACTTGCAAAGAAAAAGAATTGGAAAAGATGTCCAAGTTGCAACTTCTATGTGGAAAAAAAAGGTGGATGTAATCACATTAGATGCAGGTATAGACAATATTCTCTTCCATTAAGAATTCTACTTTTTTTAGGAGTTTAAAATTAAATAGCTTATTAAATGTTTATATTGTTTTTTTTTTTGCTAAGCCAGGAGATTGGACAGGCATCAGGGGGAAGTAACGACATCCCAACAAGGTTGGCACCCCGCAGAACCCTCATCCTTTGCCGCCAATCTCAGATAAAAAATTTATTAAAAAAAGGGGGGAAAAGGAACATGAGGGGGGACTAGGCCAAAACCCTCAAAAAAGTAAACAAGAACAGAAAAAAAAAACAGAAGACAGAAAAGAAAAAGAACAGAAGAGAAAAACAAGAAACATCTGACTACGGCAACCTAGAACGAGGGAACCCGGTCCGGTTCAAGAAGAAGTCAATCTGAAGAGTCTGAGGCAACACTGGAAACCAATCCTTTCCTTGTAACGAATGACCCATATTCGCTAGGAAGTCCGCACAACAATTACCCTCCCTAAAGATGTGAGAAGTGATAATCTGGATTCCTTGGGTGCAAGCGTTGTGCCAACGAATACGAAGCAAAACCAGGACCAAAGACCGGTTTTTAAAGACCATCAGAGCACTTATCGAGTCGCTCTCTAACCAAACATTCCTCCAACCACGCTGATCTGCATACTCTAAAGCAAGAAAGAAAGCATACTCCAAAGCAACAAATGTTTATATTGTTAGAAAATGAAATTTTATATCTTTAGGATGTATATATGCTTAGAGTTTAATCGAGGGTTTTTTCGACATTACCTTCTCTTGTTTAGGGGGTATTTATCCGTAGAAGATATCAACCAATCAAAATATAATATACAAATGTAGCATTAAATGTCAAATAAATGAGTCAATTTTTCTATAAAAAAATCAATTTTAATAAGGTAACTTTTAATTTTTATTTAATTATATCTAGGTATACAGTCTTAATTAATTTACACTATAGGGCTTGTAACAATTAAAATTTCACATCAAATTCAACCAATGGATTGTGTTTGGTAACACGAATAAGCTAGCTTATAGTTTGTTGGACTGGCTTATAAGCTTGTTTTGATATAATAAGATGTGTTTGGTAAAAAGCTTTTTTCACTAGCTTATAGCGTTTTTTGAGAAGTTATTTCAAGTAGCTTTTGAGCTTATAGCTGGTAGTTTTTTTACATTTTCTTCCAATTTTAACCCTATTAATTTAATTTAATTATTTTTTAATAAAACAACATGTTCATGGCTTAAAAAATAACGGCCAAGTTCATAGCTTATTTTTTAATAAAAAAACTGCCACGTTTTCTCCTTTGAAAAAAAATTGCTATGCTTTATTTTATTTCTTAATGAACGCTTTATATATTTGTTTTTTAAAAGAAATATTTTATATTTAACTATAACACGTTGTAAAATTTTATATATTCTTGCTAACACTCTTTTCCACCTTCCTCTTGTTTTTGGGATTCATAAAAGTAGAGATCAATGAGCTTTTGTCCTCTTTTATACAAAAAAGAAAAAAGAAGAAAAAAAAAGAGATCAAAATTGTTGGTGAACTTTTATTGGAGACTCAAACCAAAAGTTTTAATATTTATAGGGATCCAAAACATAGTTAACCATAAATTAAAATATTAAAAAATAAATACATTAGAAAAAAT